>Ga0157370_10000778_pt1 | contig 39997 bp, 35 predicted proteins | sample C35metaG_FD_113463 | JGI IMG/M metagenome (GOLD analysis project Ga0157370, IMG submission 113463) | Corn rhizosphere microbial communities from Kellogg Biological Station, Michigan, USA - C3-5 metaG | ecosystem: Host-associated > Plants > Roots > Rhizosphere > Soil | place: USA: Michigan... | reverse complement strand
CTGATTGATCACCTCGGCGGCGGCGCGCTTGAGCGGAATGCGCATCTGGGTCACCTTCATGCAGATCTCGTACGCCGCCACGGTGCGCAGGTAGAACTCGCCCCAGCCGGTGCCGGAGACCGCGCAGCCATCGTTCGCATAGGTGCCGGCGCCGATGACCGGCGAGTCGCCGATGCGGCCCCAGCGCTTGTCGTTCATGCCGCCGGTCGAGGTACCGGCGGCGAGGTGGCCCTGCGCATCCAGCGCCACCGCGCCGACCGTGCCGAAATGTCTGGCCGTCTCGACGTCCGCGTGCGGCTGCTTCGCGGCATCTTCTTTCAGAGCTTTCTGCAACTGCTGCCAGCGCTCCTCGGTGCGGAACCAGGACGGGTCGACCAGGGCGATGCCCTGCTCCTTAGCGAATGCCTCGGCACCGTCGCCCGACAGCATGACGTAGGGCGAATGCTCCATCACCGCGCGCGCCAGCAGGATCGGATTCTTGACACGCTGCACGCCCGCCACCGCGCCCGCGGCCAGCGTGCTGCCATCCATGATCGCCGCATCCAGTTCGTTCTTGCCGTCGTGGGTGAACACCGCGCCCTTGCCCGCGTTGAAATTCGGATCGTCCTCCAGCACCACCAGTGCCGCCGTCACGGCATCAACCGCCGACTTGCCGGCCTTGAGCTCGGCATGGCCGCGCTGCAGCGCCTCGGTCATCGCCAGACGGATCGCCTTTTCCTTCGCCGGCGTCATGTCATGCCTGATCACCCCGGCACCGCCGTGAATCACCAGCACGGGAGCGACGGCGGCATGGCTCATGCCGGTGACCCCGAGCGCGAGGGCGACGGCAACCAGGGGGCGACGATACGGCTTCACGACGGCAATCTCCAAGGCAACGCGGCCAGTATATCGACGCGCCGTGAAGACTCCGGCATTTTGCGCCAGACGCATGATTCGGCGGCAGTGTGCTATCGGCCCGAATCGGTCGAAACCGCTACGACGATCACTTGGGACTCAATGAGCGTTTACGGGTTTGTAATCGGGAACTTCCCCTCGGCCGCTCTGGAGCAGCGACAGCGCCTTTTCGAGCTGCCTGCGCTGTTCGCCATCCTTGGTAGCGCCGAACGCCTTCTCCAGCAGCGCCTTGTACGCCACATGGAACGCATCGGCAGGCGGCGATTGGGCGAAAGCCGATGCCATCAGGAAGGATAGGCACAACAAGAATATCGAGCACTTGATCATGAATCCCCCTCTCATAGCGGCGTCACGATCGGCAGTATGGCGAGCCCTCCCGAGCCCCGCCGCCACTCAGCAGCCGACGCTGGGAGTCACGTCGATCTTGATGGTGTGATCCTCGGTCACGTGTCCTTGCTTGTCGTGAACCTGCTGCCCGACCTGGATGGTTCCCTGCTGGCCCGGCAGCATGCGGAGCCTGGGGTAGCCGGGCGCAGTCATCGAGCCACCGCTGAGTTCGCCGCGCACCTCCAGTTCGCCCTTCTCCCCCGGCACGATCGTAAAGCGACCGTGCCATGGCGGCAGTTGGCCAATGGCCGTCTCGGTCAGGTTGTAGAACTGGTCGTGTTTGAGGCACATGGTGGCGTGAAGCCGCGCCGGCTTGCCGTCAACCGCAAGTTCCAACTTCAAGGTGTAGCGACCGGTATTGCCTGTCGTCGGCGCATCGCTTGCTGCGCCGGGCCGATAGACGCAGCCATGCGCAAGTTTGGCGATCTCCGGAATGTCCGCGCTCTCGCAAGCCCAAGCCAGTGACGGGTTCGCCCCGTCGCGATGGGGCACCAATTGCACACTGCCAGCCGTGGACGCGGAGCCCGGCTTCTCGCGCAACATGGCCACGATGACTCCATCGCGTACCGAAACCCCGCGGACGAATTTCCCGTTCATCAGATCCGGGTCATCGGGTAATCCCGCTGCGTCGTTGTTCGCCGGCATGCGAAAATCGTGGTGGACCGCATAGTCCGTCACCGCCATTTTGGCGCCATCAAACAGGGCAAACGCCTCCTTGACCGCCTCGGGGGTCGCCGCATATGTGCGCGACGCTGGGTGCGCGGCATAGACGGACACGGATGCACCAAGGATGATGGCCACGACGGTAATTCGGCCAACGATTCGACGCAGGCGATTCGGAATCGGCATTTTCAACATCGCAATGCGCTCCGTGACTGGATGACGGGGTGACCAGGAACAGCCTACCGGCAGCGCAAATGCTGCCGATTGGGTTTTCAACATTGCATTCGCGTAGCTGCGCCGGTGTTCACCGTGCTCGCGCAACACCGCTGCGTCGCAGGCAAGCTCCTGATCACGGCGAAGTGCGGCGAGCGCCCACCACGCCAGGGGATGGAACCAGAATATTGCCGCCGCAACTTGAGCTAGCAGGCACCAGCAGCCATCGAGTCGGCGCGCATGAGTGGCCTCGTGAAAGAGAATCAGTCTTTGTTCGGTGGCGTCGTAACGCTGCTCGAAATCGGCCGGAAGCACAATCTTGCCGTGCCACGCGCCCACCAATGCTGGCCCGACATCCACGCCGCTCGCACGCAGCACCGGCCAGCGCCCGATCAATCCGGCCACCGGCGTGGCACCAAGCAAGCGGAGGCGATAACGAGACTGTGCGTGAGCGGCGAGCAGCAGACAGACCAGGGCGCCCGCCAGCCAAACCAACAAAGTCCACGTACGCCAGTCAGGATCATTTGCCGAGATGGCGTGCACAGGCAGGGCCGCGGTCGCCGCAGTGATGGTGTACACAACCGTCGGCAACGCCGCTGGCGCGGTCGCGACTGCATGCGGCAGCTGGCTCGCCAGCATCGCCAGCGGTGGCAGCAGCCACAGCTGGAACGCGCGCTCGGTACCGAACAGATGCCGGCACGGCTTGCGCAACGCGGCCACCAGCAGCACGGCGACGGTGAAGGCGAGCAGCAGCAGCCAGCCGCGGCCGAGCCAGTCGATTGCCGCGAGTTCACTGGTCATCGTCGAGCTCCTTGAGCAGTTTGCGCAGTTCGGCGATGTCCTTCTTCGACAGCTTGCGCTGCTCGGAGAAGTGCGCCACCAACGGCGCCACCCGGCCTCCGAACAGGCGGTCGAGCAGACCCTTGCTCTCCTGCTGCACGTACTGCTCGCGCGCGAGCAATGGCGTATAGAGGTAGCGGCGGCCGTCGCGCTCCGCGTGCACGGCCTTCTTGCGCAGCAAACGGTTCAGCAGGGATTTGACCGTGCCCTCCTGCCAGCCTTGTGCCGGGCCCACTTCGGCGAGAATCTCCTCGGCCGTGCGTGGCGCCTCGCGCCACAGCACGTCCATCACCACCGCTTCCGCTTCGCTGATTGCCATGGGCCACCGTTTACACGTGTAAGTGGATTTATGTTTACACGCGTAAATGTTCGCGTCAAGCAGGGTGTCCGATGATTCGCGGAAGCGTGAGGCCGGGCGCGATCAGATGACATATCGACATGCCGCATCGCAATTTTGCGCGGCGCACAAACCTCCCTACCGTCCCCTCATGGCGATGAACGCCGCTCGAGGGGACGCCCATGCAGTTGCGCAAGTTGCTTGTACTGGCCATGGCCGCGGGCTTCGCGCACGTCGGCGTGGCTGCCGATGCCAGTCCGTGGCCGACCGGCATCGACACCGCCAACGGCTGGCAGCTTGGCGTCAAGGCATTGCTGCAATACGACAGCAACCAGTTCGACGACGACCGGCTGCCGAACGGCAGCGACCGCTTCGATGACGCGCAAACCTGGCGCCGCAAGGAGGTGAACCTGTACGCGCGCAAACAAGGCGTGCTCACCATCAGCGCCGGCTACGACTTCGAGGCGCGCAGCTGGCTCGACGATTACGTGGCGGTGGAAACCGGTGCCGGCCGCTTCCGGCTGGGGCAGTTCAAGACGCCGGTCGGCTGGGAGGACGGCAACATCTCCTCCGATGCCACCACCTTCCTCGAACGTACGCTGCCCGAGCAGGCCGTCAACGAGGGACGCCGCGTCGGTCTCGAGTGGCTCTATGGCGGCCTGCCGAAGTGGCTGTTCCAGGCCGCGGCGTTCGGGCGCCACGACCTCAACAACGATGCCGCGGGCAACACCGTGGCCGCACGCGCGGTGTACACGCCGATCCTCGAAAAGGGACGCGTGCTGCACCTGGGCCTGTCCGCCTCGCGCGAATGGCGCGACGACCGCACCGCCCGTGTCCGTGCACGGCCGGAGGTGGCGCTGACCCCGGTCAGGCTGGTCGACACCGGTACGCTGCAGGGGGTCGACCACGTCGACCGGCTCGGGCTGGAGGCGGCGTGGATCGACGGCCCGCTGCTGCTGCAGGGCGAGTACCTGGCGCTGCAGGCGGTGCGGCCGTACGCCTCCGACTACCGGACCGAGGGCGGCTATGTCTCCGGCAGCTGGCTGCTGACCGGCGAATCGCGCGGCTACAAGGCCGGCGCCATTTCCAATCCGACGCCCCGGCACGACTGGGGCGCGCTGGAGATCGCGCTGCGCTTCGCGACGCTGGATCTCGACGACGGCGGCGTGGCCGGCGGCCGCGAGCACGACTGGACGCTTGGCGTGAACTGGTATCTCGGCACCCACTTCAAGCTGCAGGCGAACTATATCCGCGCCTTCAGCGACCGCGGCAACCTGCCGCTGGATCCGACCATCGTCGCACTGCGCGCGCAGCTCGCGTTCTGAATGCGGACCCGCGCGTTACCGCCGCAGCGGCAACGTGCGTTCAACGCGGCACGGCGGCGTCGGCCTGCCACGTCCAGCGCTCGCCGGGCACCGGCATGCCGTCCTGCGCCTGCGGAAAGACCACCGCGCTGCGCGGCGCCACGCGCAGCTGCATGCCTGCATGCAGGCCGAGCCGGGCCAGATCCTCGCTCGCGACATCCGCCTCCAGCGTCTGCTCCGGCGCGTCCACGGCAAGCTCCAGGTGCGCGATGCTGCCGGCGAGATAGACGTGCCGCAGCCGCGCCGTCCAGCCGGGCTGCGCGGCCGGCATGTCCAGCGCGAGATGCTCGGGCCGCACGTAGGCGATCGCGCGCGCATGCCGGCCCTGCCACGGATCGTCGCCGAGTACCCAGTTGCCGGCGGCCAGCCGACCTTGTTCGCAGCGCAGCGACAACCGGTTGATCTTGCCGATGAACTCGCACACGAACGGCGTGGCCGGCTGCTGGTAGATGGCCTCGGGCGAACCGACCTGCTCGATGCGCCCGTTGTTCATCACGGCGATGCGATCGGCCAGTTCCAGCGCCTCTTCCTGGTCATGGGTAACGAACACCGTGGTCAATCCCAGGTCTTCATGCAGCTCGCGCAACCAGCGACGCAGGGTGACGCGCACCTGTGCATCCAGCGCACCGAACGGCTCGTCCAGCAACAGCAGGTCGGGCTCGACCGCCAGCGCGCGGGCCAGCGCGACGCGCTGGCGCTGGCCACCGGACAGCTGCGCCGGATAGCGGCTGCCGAGACCTTCCAACTGCACGCGCTTCAGCAACCGCTCCACGCGCTCGCCGATTTCCACGCGCGACGGACGTGAGCGCCGCGGACGCACACGCAGGCCGAAGGCAATGTTCTCGATCACGTTGAGGTGGCGGAACAGCGCGTAGTGCTGGAACACCAGGCCGACCCCGCGCTCGCGCGCATGCATGGCGAGGAAATCCTCGCCGTCGCGCGAGACGCCTCCGCTGTCGGGATAGTCCAGCCCGGCCAGGATGCGCAGCAAGGTGGTCTTGCCTGAGCCGGATGGTCCCAGCAGGGCGAGGAATTCGCCTGGCGCGATGGCCAGGCTGACGTCGTCCAGCGCGGGAAAATCGGTGAAGCGGCGTTGCAGGTGGGAAAGTTCCAGGGTCATGCAACGTCCTTCAGTGGCCGCCGGGCGCATGGGCGGCGATCTCGTCGCCGTAGCGCCATTCCAGCAAGGTCTTCACGGCAAGCGTGACGAGCGCCAGCAGGGCGAGCAGCGAGGCCACCGCGAACGCGCCGGCAAAATCGTATTCGTTGTAGCGCATCTCCACCTCCAGCGGCATCGTGGTGGTCAGCCCGCGGATGTGGCCGGACACCACCGACACCGCGCCAAACTCGCCCATCGCGCGGGCATTGCACAGCAGCACGCCGTACAGCAGCGCCCAGCGGATGTTCGGCAGGGTCACCCTGAAGAACATCTGCCAGCCGTTCGCACCGAGCACCCGCGCGACCTGCTCCTCATCGCTGCCCTGCGCCTGCATCAGCGGAATCAGTTCGCGCGCAACGAACGGCAGCGTGATGAATACCGTCGCCAGCACCAGCCCCGGGACGGCGAAGATGATGCGCACGCCATGTGCGTCGAGCCACGGCCCGAACCAGCCCTGTGCGCCGAACAGCAGTACGTAGACCAGGCCGGCGATCACCGGCGATACCGAGAACGGCAGGTCGATCAGCGCCCCCAGCAGTGCCTTGCCGCGAAATTCGAAGCGCGTCATCAGCCACGCCGCCGCCACGCCGAACACCAGGTTGAGCGGCACCGCGATCGCCGCCACCAGCAGGGTCAGGCGGATCGCCGCCAGCGCTTCGGGCTGGCGGATGCTGGCCAGATAGGCATGCACGCCGGCACGCAACGCCTCGACAAATACCGTTGCCAGCGGCAGCAGCAGGAACAGCATCATGAAGCCGACCGCCGCCAGCACGAGCGCGCCGCGCAGCAGCCGCCGCGACCAGTCCGGTGCACGCGCCGGTGCATGCATGCTCATCGTGCCGGCTCCGCCCAGCGGCTGCTCCAGCGCTGCAACAGCGAGATCGCCAGCAGCAGCACGAACGAGGACAGCAGCATCACCGCACCCAGCGCGGCGGCGCCGGCATAGTCGAACTGTTCGAGCTTCTGCACGATCAGCAGCGGCGCGATCTCCGAGTGCAGCGGGATATTGCCGGCGATGAAGATGACCGAACCGTATTCGCCCACCGCGCGCGACAGCGCCAGCGCGAAGCCGGTCAGCAGGGTCGGCAGCAGCGGCGGCAGGATCACCCGCAGGAAGGTCTGCCAGCGCCGCGCCCCGAGGCTTTCGGCGGCCTCCTCCACGTCGCGCTCGAGCGATTCGAGCACCGGCTGCAACGTGCGCACCACGAACGGGAAGCCGACGAACACCATCGCCAGCAGCACGCCCAGCGGCGTGTAAGCCACCTTGATGCCGAGCGTGGCGAGCCAGCCGCCGAGCCAGCCGTTCGGCGCGTACAGCGTGGTCAGCGCGATGCCGGCCACCGCCGTCGGCAGCGCGAACGGCAGGTCGATCAGCGCGTCGAACAGGCGCCGGCCGGGAAAGCGGTAGCGCACTAGCACCCACGCCACCAGCAGGCCGGCCGCCACATTGATCGACGCGGCCAGCAGCGCGCCGCCGAAACTCAGTCGCAGCGCCGCCAGCGTGCGCGGCGATGCCAGCAGGTGCAGCAATCCGGCGATGCCGATGCCGGACGCCTTCCACGCCAGCGCCGTCAATGGCAGCAGCACGATCAGCCCGAGATACGCCAGCGCGTATCCCAGGCTGATGTTGAACCCTGGCAGGATGCGACGCCGCATGCCGCTCAGCTGCCCGGGCCGATCTGGTCGAAGATCGCGCCATCGGCAAAAAACTTCGCCTGCGCCTGGCGCCAGTTGCCGAACACCTCGTCGATGGTGAAGGTGTTCACCTTGGGGAACTGCGCGGCGAACTGCTGCGCCACCTGCGGCGAACGCGGCCGGTAGAAGTTCCTGGCCTCGATCGCCTGCCCCTGCGGCGAGTACAGGAACTTCAGATAGGCCTCGGCGATCGCGCGCGTGCCGTGCTTGTCGGCATTGCCGTCGACTACCGCCACCGGCGGTTCGGCCAGGATGCTCACCGACGGCACCACGATCTCGAACGCGCCCTTGCCGAGCTCGCGTTGCGCCAGCAGCGCCTCGTTTTCCCACGCCAGCAGCACGTCGCCCACGCCGCGCTGGGCGAAGGTATTGGTGGCGCCGCGGGCGCCGGCGTCCAGTACCGGCACGTGCTTGAACAGCTCGTGCACGTACGCGCGTGCCTTCGCCTCGTTGCCGCCGGGCTGCTTCAGCGCATAGCCCCACGCCGCCAGGAAATTCCAGCGCGCACCGCCGGAGGTCTTCGGGTTCGGCGTGATCACCTCCACGCCTGGCCGGATCAGGTCGGGCCAGTCCTTGATGCCCTTGGGATTGCCCTTGCGCACCAGGAACACGATGGTCGAGGTGTATGGCGAGGAATTCTGCGGAAGCCGCTGCTGCCAGTCCTTCGCCAGCAGGCCGCGATCGGCGATGGCGTCGATGTCGTATGCCAGCGCCAGCGTGACCACGTCGGCCGGCAGGCCGTCGACCACCGAGCGCGCCTGCTTGCCGGAGCCGCCGTGCGACATCTGGATGGTGACGCTGTCGCCGTGCCGCGCCTTCCACTGCGCGGCGAAGGCCGCGTTCACGTCGCGATAGAGTTCGCGCGTGGGATCGTACGACGCGTTCAGCAGGGTCACGTCCCTGGCAGTCGCCGCCGTCGTCGCCAGGACCGCCACGAGTGCCAGCCATGCAGGAAGCTTGTTCATCGCCGTCTCCGTTCCGGTCGGGGAAGGCCAGCCTAGCAACTTGGCAGGGCGCTGCGAACCTGCGAAAGCGCATAAGGTCATGACCGCCCGTGCCGCGCCGGCGAACCGGCTTGCGACCATGGTACAAGGCCGGCCCGGGCCAATCCGTCGTATCCTTGGCAGCTGACTCTCCCTGCAGGAAGGCACGGCAATGGACAAAGTTTACCCAAGCGCGGCGAAAGCCCTCGACGGCCTGCTGTTCGACGACATGACGATCGCCGCCGGCGGCTTCGGCCTGTGCGGCATCCCGGAGAACCTGATCGGCGCGCTGCTGGAAGCCGGCACCAAGGGGCTGACCATCGTGGGCAACAACGCCGGCGTGGACGACTTCGGCATGGGCCCGCTGTTGAAGACGCACCAGGTCAAGCGCGTGTATGCCTCGTACGTGGGCGAGAACAAGGAGTTCGAGCGGCAGACCCTGGCCGGCGAACTGGAGCTGCACCTGACCCCGCAGGGCACGCTGGCCGAGAAGCTGCGCGCCGGCGGCGCCGGCATACCCGGTTTCTACACGCGCACCGGGTTCGGCACCAAGCTGGCCGAGGGCAAGGAGACCAAGGTGTTCGGCGGCAAGGAGTACGTGCTGGAGGAAGCCATCACCGCCGACCTGTCCATCGTGAAGGCGTGGAAGGGCGACGCCCATGGCAACCTGGTGTTCCGCGAGACCGCGCGCAACTTCAACCCGATGATCGCCACCTGCGGCAAGGCCTGCGTGGCCGAGGTGGAGCACCTGGTGCCGGTGGGCGAGCTGGACCCGAACAACATCCACGTGCCGGGCATCTACGTCGATCGCATCGTGCAGGGCGAGAAGTACGAGAAGCGGATCGAGTTCCGCACCATCGCCGGCGTGGCGGCGGGCAAGGAAAGCCCGGTCCGCGTGGCGATGGCCAAACGCGCCGCGCAGGAGTTGCAGGACGGCTTCTACGTGAACCTCGGCATCGGCATTCCCACCATGGTGGCGAACCACATTCCGCAAGGCGTCAGCGTCACCCTGCAGTCGGAGAACGGCCTGCTCGGCATCGGCCCGTTCCCCACCGAGGACCAGCTCGACCCCGACCTGATCAACGCCGGCAAGCAGACCATCACCACCTTGCCCGGCTCGGCATTCTTCTCCAGCGCCGACTCGTTCGCGATGATCCGCGGCGGCCACATCGACCTGTCGATCCTCGGCGGCCTGGAGGTTTCCGCGCACGGCGACCTGGCCAACTGGATGGTGCCGGGCAAGATGGTCAAGGGCCCAGGCGGCGCAATGGACCTGGTCAGCGGCGTCAAGCGCGTGGTGGTGCTGATGGAGCACTGCGCCAAGGACGGTTCGCCGAAGATCAAGGATCAGTGCGACCTGCCATTGACCGGCAAGCAGGTGGTGGACCTGATCATCACCGACCTGTGCGTGTTTGCGGTGCGGAAGGGCAAGGGCCTGACCCTGATCGAACTCAACGACGGCGTGACGCTGGACGAGGTCAAGACGAAAACCGGTTGCGCATTCGCGATCGACAAGGCACTGGCGGGCTGATCACGCCGGATGCGCGTTTCAACGCAAGGACGCGCTACGACAGGGAGGCCGTACCCGCCGACTCGACCGCCAGCGGGTCGGGGAAATGGATGCGTGCGACGTTCTCCCGGTCGAGCCGGGTCTGCAGCTCCAGCGGCCAGCCAAAGCGGTCGCTGATCTGACGCGCGATCGCCAGTTCGAACCCGTGCCGGTCGGCGCTCCCGGGCGGACGAGCCACGCCGCCGACATCATTCGGATCGGGCCGGTTGCTCACGCTCACCACACCCGGCTCCACGCGGACCACCACGCTGCCGCGCTCGGCCTGCTGACAGGCATTGCGCAGCAACTGCCAGCACAGCACCGAGAACACCTGCGACGAACCTTCCAGGGCAAAGCTTGCCGGCTGCTCCAGCACCAGCTCGATCGGCCGCCCCGCAAGCAATTCCCGCGCGGCCTGCAATTCGCGCTGAAGCACATCGTTCACCACGAAGCGCTCCTTGTCCGCCGGCTTGTCGGCGTCGCGCGCAAGCACCAGCAGCGCCTCGACCAGCATCTCCAGCTCGCGCGAAGCGCGATGGATCCGCCGCACCGAGCGCACACCGAAGTCGCTGAGCCCCGGTTCATCGGCCAGCATGTCCACGGACATCTTGATCACCGTGAGCGGGCTGCGCAGTTCGTGGCTGGCATCGCGGGTGAAGTTGCGCTCGCGCTGGTTGTAGCCGGCAATGCGCGTGGCGAAGCCGTGCAGGCCACGCGCCAGCAGCGCCACGTCGGCATCGGTTCGACGCGGCAAGCGCTGCGGCTGGAAGGCCTCCGGATCGGGCTGGTCGTCGCTCCAGCCGTCGATCAGCCGGGCCAGCGAGCGGATCGGCCCCCATTCGTGCTGGGTCGCCAGGCAGGCAAGCACGGTGGTGATCAGGATCAGCACGATCACCGCTTCCCATGGTGCCACGTTGAAGATGCCCATCGCGCAGGCGATCACCAACGCCACGAACTGCAGCCCGAACACCCATGCGATGCGCCGCTTGAAAGCACCCGCGCGAAATGTGATGGCGTTCGTCACCCTGCTGTTCATTGCCTTTCGCCGTGTCTTTGTTACGCGGGCTGGGTCGTCGAAGCCATTTCCGATTCGAGATCCGCCAGACGATAGCCAGCCGAATGGATGGTGTGTAACAGAGGACGTGCGAAGGGTTTGTCGATGACACGCCGCAGGTTGTACAGGTGCGAACGCAAGGTATCGGAGTCGGGCAAGGTGTCGCCCCAGATCTCGCGCTCGATATCGCGCCGGCTGACCACCCGCGGCGACTCGCGCATCAGGATCGCCAGCAGCTTCAGCCCGATCGGCGAAACCACCAGTTCCTGGCCATCGCGGGTCAGGCGCAGGGTGGCGGTGTCCAGGGTCATGTCGCCGACGCTGAGCACCTCGGTGGATACCTGGCGGCGGTCGCGACGGATCAGCGCCCGCAGGCGCGCCTCCAGTTCGCGCACCTCGAACGGCTTCACCAGGTAGTCGTCCGCACCGGCCTCCAGGCCGATCAGCTTGTCTTCCAGCGTGTCGCGGGCGGTCAACATCAGCACCGGAGTGGATTTCTTCGCTTCCTTGCGCAGCTTGCGACAGACTTCCAGGCCGTCCAGGCCCGGCAGCATCAGGTCCAGCACGATCACGTCGTAGCTGTTCGACACGGCCAGATGCAGCCCGCTGACACCATCGGCGGCATAGTCCACCGAGTAACCGCGCCGTTCGAGAAATTCGCCCACCATTTCGGCGATCTGGCGGTTGTCTTCCACCAGCAGGATCAGCCCTGCCTGCTCGTCGTGTACGGTCATATCGTCCTCGCTGCCGGTCGGTTTCACATTTGTGAAGGTATACACGGCGACGTAGTGACGAAGATGTGAACCACGCGCCAGGAGTTCAGCGCAGGTTTGATCTGGTCTTCAGTGCAGCAGGGGCTGCAGCTGCTTCCAGACATTGTCCAGCACGTGCGGCTCGGCGCTGGCCACCGGATGCAGGCCGTCGTCCTGCATCCGCGCCGGGTCCAGCGCAATGCCGTCAAGCAGGAACGGCACCAGGGCAGCATGTTTATCGCGCGCCAGGTCGGCGTAGATCGCGCGCAAGCCATCGCGATACTGCGGACCGTAATTGACCGGCAGCTCGATCCCCAGCAGCAACACCTTCGCCTTGTGCTGCCGTGCCAGCTCGACCATCGCCGCCAGGTTGTCGCGCAGCGCCGGCAACGGCAAGCCGCGCAGGCCGTCATTCGCGCCCAGCTCGATCACCAGCACGGCCGGGTGGTATTCCTGCAGCAGGGCCGGCAGCCGATGGCGCGCGCTCAGCGAGGTCTCGCCGCTGATGCTGGCATTGACCGCCGTCCACTTCGGCACCATCTTGGAAAGACGCACGTCCAGCAGGGACACCCAGCCGGACTCGACCGGGATGTTGTGCGCGGCGGACAGGGAGTCGCCCAGGACCAGGACGGTTTTCGGCGCCGCCGCATGGGCCCAGCCGATGCCGCAGAGAAAAACCAGCAACCACAGGCATCGACGCATGAATGACCCTACCCGTCCGCTCCTCGAGGCCTGCCATGTTAGCAAGTCGGTCCGCGGCCCCGAGGGCAGGCTGGAGATCCTGTCCGGCGTCGATCTGCGCATCATGGCCGGCGAAAGCTTCGCCATCGTCGGCGCCTCCGGATCGGGCAAGACCACCCTGCTCGGCCTGCTGGCCGGCCTGGACACGCCCGATGCGGGCGATATCACGCTGGACGGCCACGCGCTGCATCGACTCGACGAGGAGGCACGCGCCGACCTGCGCCGACGCCTGGTCGGCTTCGTGTTCCAGTCGTTCCATCTGTTGCCGGCCTTGACTGCCGAAGAAAACGTGATGCTGCCGCTGGAACTCGAAGGCAGCAGCGACGCGCGCAGCCGCGCGCGCGCGGCGCTCGACGCGGTGGGGCTGTCGTCGCGGCGGCGCCATTATCCGGCCCAGCTTTCCGGCGGCGAACAGCAGCGCGTGGCGATCGCGCGCGCGTTCGTGCACGGTCCGCGGGTGCTGTTCGCCGACGAGCCCACCGGCAACCTCGACCAGCGCACCGGCCACCACATCTGCGACCTGCTGTTCGCGCTGAACCGCGACCACCGCACCACCCTGGTGCTGGTCACCCACGACGCGACCCTCGCCGCACGCTGCCAGCGCGGGATCGAGCTGGATGAGGGCCGGGTCGTGCCGGGCATCCACGCATGAGGATGCTGCGGCTCGCCCTGCGCAACCTGCGCCGCGAATGGCACCTGCCCGAGTTGCGCACGCTGGCGGCCTCGCTCGTGCTGGCGGTGGTCGCGCTGGGCGTGGTGGCCACGCTCGCCACGCGGATCGAGCGCGGCATGCTGGCCAGTGCCGCGGAATTGATCGGTGGCGATATCGGCATCGGCTCGCCGCAGGCCCTGCCCGACAGCTTTGCCGCCACGGCGCGACAGGATGGTCTGGCGCTCACCCGCACGGCAGGCTTTCCCAGCGTGGCGTTCGCCCATCAGCACGCCCAGTTGCTCGACGTGGAGGCCACCGATGCGCAGTACCCGTTGCGTGGCACGCTGGAACTGGCCGATGCCGCAGGTCGCCATCGCATCGGGCACGGCGCGCCGCAGGGCACCGTCTACCTCGACCATCGGGCACTGGTGGCGCTGGGCCTGGAGGTGGGCGATCAGCTGCAGTTGGGCGGGCGCGAGCTGACGATCGCCGCCGAGCTGGTGCGCCAGCCCGACGGCGGCGAGCTGCTGGCGCTGGCGCCGCGCGCGATGATGAGCCTGGCCGACGCCGAGGCGGTCGGTCTGCTCGGCACCGGCAGTCGGGCGCGGCATCGCCTGCTGCTGGCCGGTTCACCGGCGGACGTGCAGCGCTGGCGCGACTGGGCCCGGACCGCCACGCTGCCGCAGGGCGCCCAGCTGATCACGCCGGAACAAACGCAGGAGCGCATGCGCAGCGCGTTCGACCGCGCCGGCGCGTTCCTGCGCCTGACCGCGTTGCTGTCGGCGCTGCTGGCTGGCATCGCCATCGCCCTGTCCGCGCAGCGCTACGCGCGCCGCAAAAGCACCGAGGTGGCCTTGCTGCGTGCGCTGGGCACCTCGCGACGGCGCGTGCTCGGCCTGCTGCTGGGCACGCTGGGCGCACTGGCCGTGCCGGCCGCGACGATCGGCGTGCTGCTGGCGCTCGGACTGGCGCAACTGGCGTGGCTGCTGGCCAGCCAGTTGTTCGGCAACGTGCCTACTTCACTGCCGCTGGCGCCCGCGCTCGCCGCCGCCGCGATGGGTCTGGCGGTGCTGGTCGGTTTCGCGCTGCCGCCGCTGGCGCGGCTGGCCGAGGTGTCGCCGGTGGCGGTGTTCCGCCAGAGCATGGCCCGGCGCGCGCGCCGTTTCGACGCGCTGTACCTGATCCCGCTGCTGGTGGCGCTGCTGCTGATCTGGAGCCAGAGCAGCTCGCTCAAGCTCGCCGGCATCCTCGCCGCCAGCCTCGTCGGCGTGGCGGCGATCGCCGCGCTGCTGGCGCTGCTGCTGTTGTGGCTGGCACGACGCGTGGCGCCCGGCGCGCACCCCGCGCTGCGCCTGGGGCTGGCCGCGCTGGCGCGACGCCGGATGCTGAGCGTGATCCAGGCCACCTCGTTGAGCCTTGGCCTGTGCGCGCTGCTGTTGCTGGCCATCGTGGCGCCATCGCTGCTGCAGGGCTGGCGCCAGGAGTTGCCGGCCGACACGCCGAACTGGTTCGCGCTGAACCTGCAGGACGACCAGCGTGCCGACTTCGCGCAGGCACTGCAGCGCATCGGCGCCGACCAGCTCAACATGGCTCCGCTGGCAGTCGGCAAGCTCACCGCGATCAACGGCCAGCCGATCGACCGGCTCCATTTCGACGACGCCCGCGCCAGCGACTGGTCAGACCGGCAGCTGCGGCTGTCCTGGGCCGGCCAGCTGCCACCGGCCAACGAGGTGATCGCCGGTCGCTGGGCCGGACCCGCGCCGGTGCGCGCGGAGGTTTCGATCGACACCATGTGGCGCGACATGTTTGCGCTGAAATTGGGCGACACGCTGACCTTCCGCGTCGGCGAGCGCGACATCCGGGCCACCGTCGGCAGCGTGCGCAAGGTCGACTGGAGCTCGTTCCGGGTCAACTTCTTCCTGCTGCTGGACCCGGCGCATGCGGGCGACCTGCCGCACACCTGGCTGGCCAGCTTCCACCTGTCCAGTGGGCATGCCGAGGCCCTGGCGCAGCTGTCGCGCGACTACGGCAACCTCAGCCTGATCGACGTCGATGCGTTGCTCGACCGCGTGCGCGAGATCGTCGACCGGGTCGGCAATGCGGTGCGCTGGATCCTCGGTTTCAGTCTGCTGGCCGGCGCGCTGGTGCTGGCCGCTTCGCTCGCCGCCAGCGCTGCCGAACGCCGCCATGAAGCCGCCCTGTTGCGCACGCTGGGTGCACGCCGTGCGCAGTTGCGTGTCGCCGCGGCCTGCGAGTTTGCCCTGCTCGGCCTAGTCGCCGGCCTCACCGCCGCACTCGGCGCCGCCGGTGCCGGGCTGTGGCTGGGGCAGGCGGTGTTCCACATCGAAAACTTCGTGCCGCCGTTGTGGCCATTGCTGGGCGGCGCCATCGGCGCCGCGCTGGTGGTGATGCTGCTGGGCCTGGCCGGCACGCGCAAGGTCAGCCGCACGCCGCCGATGCGGTTGTTGCGCGAAGGCTGAAGCCAGCCGCCGGCGCGATCCGGACGACCGTCGCCACCACCGCATAGCCATGCGAGACTGGCAACGGCGGCGCGGGGCGCGCCGTTTCCGACGCGCCGCGATGTCGCCGGCGCCGGCGCACGCCACTTGCCCACTTCCGCTCCGAGGACCCATCCATGCTTGGTGTCGTATTGCTTTTTGTCGGCGTCATCCTGATCGTCAACGGACTGACCCTCGCCGGGCGCATCGCGGCGAAGGAAGCCGCCGTGCTCAACCTGCTGGTCGGCAGCCTTTCGGCGTTCGCCGCGGTGTTGGGCGCGATCCGGGCTTCCACACCGGCGGACTTTCTTGCCGTGGGTTCAGGCCTGCTGTTTGCTTTCACGTACCTGTACGTGGCCGCCGTGCACTGGTTCCAGTTGGACGGCCGTGGCCTCGGCTGGTATTGCCTGTTCGTGGCGATCACCGCGCTGCCGGTGGGCTGGGCGGCGTACGCGATCGGCGACCTGCGCATGGCCGTCATCTGGCTGATCTGGTCGAGCCTGTGGTTGCTGTTCTTCGTCGACCTGTGCACCGGCGTACTCGTGAAGCGCTTTCTTGCGCCTTACACGGTGGTGGTGGGCATCGTCACCTGCTGGATACCCGGTACGCTGATGTTGCTGGCGCGCTGGTGAGATGCGGCGAGCCCGGTCGCCTGAAGGCGCGCGCCCGCGCGATGTCGCCGTCGACCGCACGTTCGCGCTGACGGCATGAACCCCTTCACGCCAAGGCCTTCCGGCTGGACCGGGCGACTGCAGAACGAATGGTTGCTGCTGGTGTTCGCGCTGCTGGCCGCGCTGCTTGCGGTGCTCGACCCGCGCCCCGTGAACGACTACCGGCGCTGGCTGCAATGGCCCACGCTGGCCGGCCTGATGGGCTTGCTGATCGCGATCCAGGGCATCCGCGACAGCGGCCTGGTGCAGCATGCGGCCGCCGCCATGGTGGCGCGGGCACATTCGCTGCGCAGCCTGGGCCTGCTGCTGGTGTGCGCGACGGCGCTGCTGTCGATGGTGCTGACCAACGACGTCAGCCTGTTCCTGATCGTGCCGCTGACCCTGGCCATCGGCAAGGTGTCGAACCTGCCGGTGCTGCGCATGGTGGTGCTGGAAGCGCTGGCGGTGAACGCGGGGTCCACCCTGAGCCCGATCGGCAATCCGCAGAACCTGCTGCTGTGGCAGCACTCGCGCCTGTCCTTCCTGCATTTCGCTGCGGCGATGCTGCCGGCAGCGGCGGTGATGCTCGCCCTGGTGGCGGCATTCGCCTGGTTGTGGTTGCCGCGAAACCGCGTGGCGCTGAGCCCGGCGCGCATCGACGCCACGATGACATCGACCCGGCTCGGCGCGTGCTCGATCGCCGCCCTGCCCGGCATGGTGCTGCTGATGGAATACGGCCACGCGCCGCTGGGGGCGCTGCTGTTGCTGGCGCTGTTTGCGCTGCTGGCGCGATCGAGCCTGGTTCGCGTCGACTGGCTGCTGCTGCTCACCTTCGCGGCGATCTTCCTGGCACTGGGCCATGGCGCCGAACTGCCGTCGGTACGGCACGCACTGGATCGACTCGACTTCAGCCAGCCGCTGACTCTCTACGCCAGCGGCATCATCGCCTCGCAACTGATCAGCAACGTGCCGGCCACCGTGCTGCTGCTGGAACGCGCACCGGACCCGATCGCGCTGGCGGTGGCGGTGAACGTGGGCGGCTTCGGCGTGGTGATCGGTTCGCTGGCGAACCTGATCGCCTTGCGTCTGGCGAAACAGCCGCACGGCTTGCGGCTGCTGCATCGGGTATCGGTACCGTTTCTGCTGATCTGCGCGCCACTGGTTTACATGGCGTGGCGCTGGCTGGGCTGACCGCGGCGATCAATCGTCGTCGTGCGGCACGCTGACCTTGCCCTTCACGCCCGAGTGGTTGACGTCGCCACTGCCCTTGGCACCGAGCGTGAAATCGCCTGCCACATCGTTGACGGTGAGATCGCCGGAACCCAGCGTGCCGGCATTCACGCTGCCGCCCACCTGGCGCAGGGTGACATCGCCCGAACCGATGCTGCCGACCCTGGCGTCGCCCTTGATGCCCGACGCCTTGAGGTCGCCCGAACCCACCGAACCCGCCTCGAGGCTGCCGACGTCAGTGGCGTCGACATCACCCGAGCCCACGCTGGTGGAGAACTTGCCGGCGACCTGGCGTACATGCAGGTCGCCCGAACCCACGATGCTTTGCAGCTGCTGCACGCCACGCACATCGGCGTCGCCGGAACCCACGTTCACGTTCACCGGCATGCTGGCCGGCAGCTGCACGGTGACTTCGAGATTGGCGTAGGAGTTGCCGAACAGGCTGAACGAAAAATGGCTGTCGTTGCCGATGTCGAGCCGCAGCTGGTCACCCTCGCGATGCTGGGTCACCTGCAGTTGCTCCAGCGCCGACTTCTCCGAGGCGCAGGCCCGCCCGGTGAGGCTGAGCCCCTTGTTGCTGTCGCTGCCGATGAGGTGCAGGTCCTGGCTGTGCACGTCGATCTGCACCGACTTCACGCCGACCAGGTCGAGCTGCAGGTTGCGTGGCGCCTCGAACTTGCAGGACGAGGCGAAAACAGCGGACGGGGCGAACAGCAGCGCGGCGAGAGCGAGACGACGCATGGGCGGACTCCGGGGGTTGGGATACCCGTTGGGATGCAGCCGGCGGGGAAAAGGTTGCAAGCGCGATCGCGGGGCAGATCTGGCGCACGCGGTCAGCCCGGCGGCTCCTGCGCCTTGGCCAGCTGCCACAGTGCCTCCTGCTCGGCCAGGTCGCGCCCGGCGAACGTGCCGCCTTCGGCGGCGGCCAGCTCTTCCATCTTGCGGAAGCGCCGCTCGAACTTCGCGTTGGCATGGCGCAACGCCCGCGAAAAGTCGACGCCGGCATGGCGGGCCAGGTTCACCGCGACAAACAGCACGTCGCCGATCTCGTCTTCGAGCCGCGCCGGATCGGCGCCGCCGGCGAACTCCGCACGCACCTCGTCGACCTCCTCGACCAGCTTGTCCAGCACCGGCTGCGGGCCTGGCCAGGTGAACCCGGCGGTGGCCGCGCGCTGCTGCAGCTTCAGCGCACGCCTCCACTCCGGCAGCCCGCTGGAAACGCCGGCCAGCACGCTGGAATCAGCGGCCTCGCCCCTGCCCGCGCGCTCGGCGGTCTTGATGGCTTCCCACGCCCGCGTCTGCTCCGCCACGTCGGCATGGCGCACGTCGCCGAACACATGCGGATGCCGCCGCCGCATCTTGCTGCTGATCGCGTGCACCACGTCGGCAAACCCGAACCGGCCCGCCTCCTCGGCCATGCGCGCATGGAACACCACCTGCAGCAGCAGATCGCCCAGTTCGTCGCGCAAGTCGTCGAAGTCGCCCCGGTCGATCGCATCGGCGACCTCATAGGCCTCCTCGATCGTATACGGGGCAATCGAGGCGAAGTCCTGTTGCACATCCCACGGACAGCCGTGCTCGGGATCGCGCAACCGCGCCATGACCGCCAGCAAATCATCCAGCCCGTAACGCTCCGACTCACTCATGTGGCAACGAAGCCCAAAGGCACCGGAATACCTTCTCCCCCTTGGGGAGAAGGCAGGGATGAGGGGCCACGCCGAACAGCACTTGCAAAAAAATCACCCGCACGCCCCCCGCAAACGCCCGGCCCAATCAATCGAACAATCCCCCACCGCAATGAACTCCGGGTTCAGCAGCGACTCCCCGCGGTTGTAACGAAACGGCCGGCCCTGCAGGTCCAGCACCGCCCCGCCGGCTTCGTCCAGCACGCACTGGGCTGCCGCGGTATCCCATTCGCTGGTCAGGCCCTGGCGCAGATAGACGTCCGCTTCGCCGCGCGCGATCAGGCAGAACTTCAGCGACGAACCCAGCGGAAGCATCCGGTAGTCGCTGCCGATCAAATGATCCAGCAGGCCGCCTTGCGCACCGCCATGGGAACGGCTGCCGGCCACCGCCGGCGGCTGCGCCAACGGGCGCGAGTGCAGGCGTTGCCATGCGCCGCCGGACTGTCGCTGCAACCACGCCCCATGGCCGTGTTCGGCAACGTAGAGCTCGCCGCTGACCGGCGCCAGCACCACGCCAAGCACGGAATGGCGCTGATCGATCAGCGCGATGTTGACGGTGAACTCGTCGTTGCGCTTGACGAACTCGCGCGTGCCGTCGAGCGGATCGACCAGCCAGTAGCGCGACCAGTGCCGGCGTTCTGCCCACGGCAACGCCCCGGCTTCCTCCGACAGGATCGGCAGGCGTGGCTCCAGTTGGCCCAGACCGGCCACGATGACGTGCTGGGCCGCGAGGTCGGCGGCGGTAAGCGGCGAGGCATCGGCCTTGGTCTGCACGGCGAAATCGCCGTGGTAGATCTTCAGGATGGCGGCGCCGGCGGCGCGCGCGATCTCGCCGATGCGGCGGGAGAATTCGGGTGGCATGCTCATGACCGGCGGAAGCGTCCGGCGAGGTATTCGCGGGCCATGAACAGCGCGGCGATCGAGCGCCCTTCGGTCACGTCGTCGCGACCGAGCAGCGTATGCAGTTCGGACATCTTCCATGGCACCACGTCGATCTCCTCCGGCTCGTCACCGGGCAATTTCTCCGGATACAGGTCCTGCGCCAGCACTACATGCGCCATGTGCGTCATGTACGCCGGCGACAGCGACAGGTTGTGCAGGATCTTCAGCCTGTGCGCGCCGTAGCCGATCTCTTCCTTCAGCTCGCGCTCGGCGCCCTGCTCGGCGGTTTCGTCCTGGTCCAGCCGCCCCTTGGGCAGCCCCAGCTCGTAGCGACCGACGCCGCCGCAGTATTCGCGCGCCAGCAGCACGGTGTCGTCGTCGAGCATCGGCACGATGATCACGGCACCCAGGCCGCTGCCCTTCAGGCGCTCGTAGGTGCGTCGCACGCCGTTGGAGAACTCCAGGTCGAGCTGCTCGACCTGCAGCAGGCGACTGTGGCCGACGTCCCGCGTGGCATGGATGATGGGCAGTTTGGGCATCCGTTCATTCTAGCGCGTGCCGCTCAGCGCAGCAGGCGCTGCAAGGCCTGCGCATGGATCGCCGGCGTACCGGCCAGCACGCTGCGCGTGTCCAGCGTCAACGACATCCCGTCGAGATCGGTGAACACGCCGCCGGCTTCGCGCACGATCACCGCCAGCGCGGCGATGTCGAGGATGTTTACGTCCGACTCGATCACCAGGTCCAGGCTGCCGCGCGCGAGCAGGTGATAGTGGCAGAAATCGCCGTAGCCGCGGATCCGGTTGCTGTCGCGAATCAGCGCGCCCAGCGCATCCCAGCGCGCATCGGCAGTGAGGGTTCTGACGTTGCCGATGGAGAGCGAAGCCTGGTCGATCGCGCGGGTATCCGCGACCCGTACGCATTCGCCGTCGAGCCATGCGCCACCGCCGGCACTGGCCCACATGGTCTCGCCATAGATCGGTGCACTGGAGACGCCGAGCACGAGGTCATCGCCTTCCATCAAGGCGATCTGGGTGGAGAAGAACGGCGTGCGGCGCACGAAGCTCTTGGTGCCGTCGAGCGGGTCGACCAGCCACAGCAGGCCACCGCGCTCGCCGTCCAGCCCGAACTCCTCGCCGTAGATCGATGCCTGCGGCAGCGCTGCCTGCAGGATCCGCCTGATCGCACGCTCGGCCTCGCGGTCGGCCACGGTCACCGGGGTGGCGTCGGCCTTCAGCTCCACCTCGACGCCACGGTGCCAGTAGTGCCTGATCACGTCGGCAGCTGCGGCTGCGGCGTCGCGTGCCGCAGCCAGCGTCAAAGCAGCGAGTTCGGGATTCATGGTTGCATGGCGCCCTTGTCGGTCGTTGGCGGACTGCCGGCCAGGCCGCCGCTTTGCTGGATATGCACGCTGCCGTCTTCCGACACCGGCCCGAGCCGGGCCAGCCAGTGTTGCAACGCAGGATCAGTCTGGCGTGCCCGCAGGCTCGCGTCCAGCCGCCAGCCGAGCGGACTCAGTTGCAGCTCACCCGTCGCCAGCAGCGGCCCGCGTCCATCGTCGTGCCACTGCGCGCGGATCACGCCACCTTCGGCCTGCGCCTGCAGTTGCAGTTCGCCCAGCGCCACGTCGCCATCGCCGGTGTGCATGCTGGCGTCGCGCCACTGTCCCTGTGCCTGCAGCTCCAACGGCCAGCCGCCCTGCAGCACGACACGCGAGGCCGTCACCTGCAACTCGCCCGCGGGATTGCCCCAGGGCGTGGCGATGCGCTGATCCAGCGCCGCCAGCCGTGCGTGCACGCTCAGGTCGCGGGCCTCGATGCGGCCATCCGGCAAACGCTGCGTTGTGCCGGAAACGGTGAGCCCGGGTCCGCCGAACTCCAGTTGCAGATGCAACTGGCCAAGCAGCGCACGACGGGACAACCGCCACTGCAGGTGCCCCAACCGCTTTCCGTCGAGTGCGCCGATCGCATCAGCCTGGCCATTCCACAGCGAACCGTGCACCTGTTGCAGGCGCAGCCCGTGCAATTGGGGCTCGATCCAGGGTGTCACCCAGCGTGCCGGCAGGAACCACAGCAGCACGGCGGCGCAGACGCCGAGCAAGGCCACGCCGATCAGGGCATTTCGCAGAGTTTTCAAGCGTCGGTTTCCGGCGGTGCCATGCGCAGACTTGAGCGCGCATGGCGCAAGCGTCGATGATAGCCGGATGAATGTTCCCGAAAACAGCAATGCCGCGCTCGCTGCGCGCGACCTCAGGCACGTGTGGCATCCGTGTACCCAGATGCACGATCACGAGAGCATTCCGATGCTGCCCATCGTCCGTGGCGAGGGCGCATGGCTGATCGATGCCGAAGGCCGGCGCTACCTGGACGGCATCAGTTCCTGGTGGGTCAACCTGTTCGGCCACGCCAATCCGCGCATCGCCGCCGTGCTGGCCGAGCAGGCGCGCACGCTGGAGCACGTGATCTTCGCCGGCTTCACCCACGAGCCCGCGATCAGGCTGGCCGAGGAACTGGTGCGTGTCGCGCCGCCCGGGCTGGAGCGGGTGTTCTATGCCGACAACGGCTCGTCGGCCATCGAGGTCGCGCTGAAGATGAGCTTCCACTATTGGCTCAACCTGGGCCATGGCGAGAAGACCCGATTCATCGCCCTGAGCGGCAGCTACCACGGCGAGACGCTGGGCGCCCTGTCCGTCAGCGACGTGGCGCTGTACCGCAGGACCTATGCGCCGCTGCTGCTGACCCCGTTGCTGGCACCATCGCCGGACAGCTACGAAGGCGAACCGGGCGAGAGCCCGCAACAGACGGCTGCGCGCCGGCTGCAGCAATTGCGCAGCCTGCTGGAACGACACGCGCACGAAACCTGCGCGGTCATCGTCGAGCCGCTGGTGCAATGCGCCGGCGGCATGCGCATGCATCATCCGGATTACCTCACCGGCCTGCGTGCGCTGTGCGACGAGTTCGCGGTGCATTTCATCGCCGACGAGATCGCGGTCGGCTTCGGCCGCACCGGCACCCTGTTCGCCTGCGAGCAGGCCTGTCCTGAGCCTGGTCGAAGGGCCGGCGTGTCGCCCGACTTCATGTGCCTGTCGAAGGGACTCACTGGCGGCTTCCTGCCGTTGTCGGCGGTACTCACGACCGGCGAGGTCTATGCCGCGTTCTACGCCGAGTACAACGCCGGCAAGGCTTTCCTGCACTCGCACAGCTACACCGGCAACCCGCTGGCCTGCCGGGTGGCGCTGGAAACGCTGGCGATCTTCCGTGACGAGCCAGTGCTCGAGCGCAATCGCCAACTTGCCGCCCATCTGTCACGGCGATTGCAACTGCTGCGCGACCATCCGCACGTGGCCGACGTGCGCCAGACCGGCATGATCGCGGCGATCGAGCTGGTCGCGGACAAGGCCAGCCGGCGGCCCTTCCCGGCGGACGAGCGACGTGGGCTGCGCGTCTATCTGCACGGCCTCCGGCACGGCGTGCTGCTGCGACCGCTGGGCAACGTGGTGTATTTCATGCCGCCGTACGTGGTCACCCGCGAGGAAATCGACCTGCTGGTCGACACGGCGGTGCGCGGCATCGAAGACGCGGTGGCCAACTGACGAGCGGCAAGCCCGCCGCGGGCGGGCGCGGGCCGCCGCTGCGCTGGCCTCAGTGGCCTGTGCTGATGCTCGGATCCAGCATCTGCAAGGCGCGTGCGTTGTTCTGCGCGCCGGTACGACGCAATTCATCGCCGCTGTAGCTGCGGCCCACCACCGGCATGCACTCGCCCTTCTTCGCTGGAATCAGGCTGCCGGTATGTCGCAGGCAGTTGCGGTCGCCCGGCTTGATGACCGGCTGGTCGGCCTTGGCCGACTGCCGCGTTGACTGGCCGGCAATGGCCTGTTCCTGGCTGCCTGCAGGCACGCTCCGGGCCATGACGGCGGCGCTGACGCCGAGGGTGGCGATCAAGCTGGCGACGAGAATGGTTGGTCTTGACATGGGGAGACCTCGTCAATCGTTGTGGGGAGGTGGTTCCATGCTGCACCCTTCGCGCGCGGCGGGCAATCGGCGGGTATCGACGATCTCGTCCGCGTTCAGCTAATGCCACGCAACCGCGGTCCGCCCGGGCTCCGCTATGCTTGCGTTTTCGAGACTCCTGCCCGCATGCGCGCGATCCGACTCCACGCCGAGCTGCCACTGGCCGTTGGCACCGAACTGCCGCTCCCGCCGCAGGCTGGCGAACACGCCATCCGCGTATTGCGGCTGGCGGAAGGCGATCCGCTGGTGTTGTTCAACGGTGACGGTAGCGACTATCACGCCCGAATCTGCGCCATCGGCAAGCGCGACGTCACCGTGCAAGTCACGTCGCGCCAACCGTTGCAGAATGAATCGCCACTGCCCCTGATCCTCGCCCAAGGCATCGCACGAGGCGACAAGATGGACCTGATCGTGCAGAAGGCCACCGAACTTGGCGTCGTGGGCATCGTGCCGCTGCTGACGGAACGCTCGGAAGTGAAACTCGACCCGGTACGCGCGCAAAAGCGGCTGTCCCACTGGCGCGCCGTGGCGGCCAGCGCCTGCGAGCAATGCGGTCGTGCGCGCGTGCCCGAGATCCAGCCGGCGACCGCCCTGTCGGCATGGCTGGAGGCCCTGCCCGCCGATGGTTCACTGCGACTGGCGCTGCTGCCGGAAGCCACCCTGGCGTGCCGCGAATTGCAGTTCGCCGGGACGGGTGGCGTCCTGGTCGTGGGACCCGAGGGCGGCCTCGGCGAGCGCGACATCACGGCCTTGCGCGACGCCGGCTTCAGGGGGCTGCGGCTCGGGCCGCGCGTGTTGCGGACGGAAACCGCCGGCATGGCGGCGCTCGCTTCGCTGCAAGCGCTGCATGGTGACGGTTAGCGGGGTTCCGGAAACACCCGCTGCGGAGCAGGCACCTCAAGTACCCGATCTTGCGTGACAAGGAACGGGCATCCACCGGACCCGGCGCGTTGAGCGAGAGCGGCAAAGCCTCTCTTCGACAGACAGCTCAGGACAGGCCCGGCATCTGCGCCGTTTCGCCATCATCGTCCGCTGCGCCAGCCTCGGCACCGCCGAGCAGGTCGAGCAAGGTCGCCTCGATCCACTCCAGGTCGGGAATCATCGCCACGTCATCGCGCACCAGCACGTGGGCACGCACGCCCGCAGGCAATTCCCTGCCGTCGTGGGTGGGGATGATCAATTCCGCATTCAGCGTGGTAAGGCGCGGAAAGCCCTGGGTAAGCACTGCGATGAACGGCAACTTCGGATCGCCACCCAGCGCCTTCAGCACCGCCACGCGGACGGTCAACCCGGCATCGCCCTCGCCGGTCCCGGCCAGCCGCGTGAACGATACCAGCGGTACGCGCCAGCCACGCCAGGCGATGCGACCGAGCAGCCAGTGCGGCGCGCCCTCAACCGGCTCGGGCGTGCTTTGCGTGACCACCTCGGCGATCGTGGCATTGGGCAGCAGCAAACGCAGGTCGCCGACCGGCACCAGCACGCAACGGATTTCACGCGGCAACGGATCACTCATGGAAACACCTCGAACAGGTACGCCGCCAGTTCGGGCGGCGTACCGGAATAACTGACCAGCCGTTCGGCGAATATTCCGCTGACCATGTCGGCGAAATGCTCCCCGGACGACGACTCTACCCAGACCTGGCCGCCGCGATCGTGGATCGCCTGCGCGCCGGCGACTGCATCGTTGCCACGACCCGCGAACACGATCGCCAGCGCATCGCGACCGAAGGCATTGGCGGCCATGGTCAGACTGGCGTCGATCGATGGCTCCGTCCCGCCATCCGCGCCCTCACCCTGCAGCTCCACGTTGCCGTCACGGCGCACGCGCACCTGCTGGCCGGCCGGCACCATGAGCACCTCGCCCATGCCTGCACGACGCCCGGCATCGGCCAGTCGCACCGGCAGCACGCAATGCCCGGCAAATCTTTCGCACAGCGCCGCATCGGATTGACCGCCCAGGTGCTGGGTGAGCAGGAAAGTCAGCCGCGAGGTCGCCGGCATGGCGGCCAGGAAGGCGCAAACGGAATCGACGCCGTCGACCGCGGCGCCCAACAGCACGATCCGGCTCAGTGCCGAGCCGCGATCGTCGAGAATCATTTCGTGCTCTTGCACATAGGCCTGCGGCGCGATCGCTTCTTCGAGCGAGACCAGTTCCAGACTCATGGTGGGCTCGACGTAAGGCGATGCGGCATCCGCCTCCGGCGCCAGGAATTCGGCCGCGCTGACCTTCCTGATGCCGAACGCCGCCGGATCCGGCTTGTCGGCAGACTCCACCGGCGCCTCCTCGTCGACGAGCGACCAACCCTCCGGCGCGCGCACCGGGTCCGCCGGCCGCGCGGAAACCGGTTCGGCCGCCGCCGCGGGTTCGGTGGCGAGCGCGGGATCCGTCAACGCCGAAAGCTGCAGGCGGTCGATTGGAAACGGCGGCGGCACCGCGATGGACCCGGCCGGATCGTTCGGGCTCGCGGCGACTTCGGCCGCATGCGGCTCGTGGGCTTCCGGCGCGCCAAAATTCCCGTCGTACAACGGCGGCGGCTCCGCGTCTCCGGTGAAGCGCAAACCCGTCCCGGATGTCTCCACTTCGTCTTCGTCAGGCAGGTCGCCGGAAGCCAGCAGCGCTTCCAGTTCCGCGGCCAGATCCTCCGATTCGCCAGTCGCTCCGTGCTCCGCCAGGTCAGCGATGTCATCGTGCGCGGGAAAATCGGTGCCCGTTTCGATCGCCGGCTCGACCTGCGGTACAACCACCGGCGCCACGTCCATCTCCGGCTCCGCTGCGTGCTCCACCACGGCTTCGACTTCAGGCGCATGTGCCGGCGCGTCTGGCAGCGAAGCCGCCGCCTGCATCGAATCGTGCACATCCTCCTCGACCGTCACCCCGCTTTCGGCCGCGTCGGTCGACGTCGGCACCGCTACTGCCGCCGGCGCCAATGCCGGCATGGGAACTTCGTGGGCATCCTCGGGCCGCGGCGGATCCACGTCGCCCATCGCCAGCACTTTCACCGCCAGGTGACGTGCCCAGCGTGCACGATCCCATCCGACCAGGGTTCGGCTGGCCTGGGCATCGTTGAACACGACCCTCGGCCGATCACTGTCGAGCATCTCGTACAACCGGTCGAGCGCATCGTTCGCGCCTTCGTCCAGGTTGACCACAACCACATCGGCGCCCACCTGTTGCAACAGTTCGCGACTTGCCCCGGATACATCGCCTTCATGGACGATTCGCGCACCACGCTCATGCAGCGCGTCGCGCAGATGCCCGCCGAGTTCCGTATCGTCGAACAGCAACGCAACCGCCGGCGGCGTGTCAGTCATGAACCGGCTCCATCGCGCGCTTTTCAAGCACTTCGCCGATCTGCAGCAGCAACTCGGCCTCCTGGTACGGCTTGCCGAGATAGCGTTCCACGCCGATGTCGAACGCGCGCTGGCGATGCTTGTCGCCGGTGCGCGAGGTGATCATGATGATCGGCACATCGCGCAGGCGCGGATCCGCCTTCATGTGAGTGGCCAGTTCGTAGCCATCCATGCGCGGCATCTCGATGTCCAGCAGCATCAGGTCCGGCACGCGTTCATGCAGCTTCTCCAGCGCATCGACACCGTCCTTGGCGGTGCTGACCTCGTATTCATGACGCTCCAGGACGCGACTGGTGACCTTGCGCATGGTGATCGAATCATCGACCACCATCACCAGCGGCCGCTCCTTCACCTCCTCGATGACCGGAGCCTCCACCGCGCTGAGACCTTCGGCGAGGCGCTGCTCGCGACGGATGATGCCGTGGCGGACCAGCGGCGCCAGATCCAGAATGATCAGCACCGAACCGTCGCCCATGATCGTGGCGCCGAGCAGCCCGGGCACCGAACTGATCTGCGGGCCCACCGACTTGACCACGATCTCGCGTGAGCCAAGCACCGCGTCGATGCGGATCGCCGCACGCAGGTCGCCCGCACGGGTCAGCAGCAGCGGCTGTTGCTCGTCCTCGGTCGGAAGACCGGGCGGCAACCCGAGCAGTTCGGCCAGGTCATGGATGCCGTATTCCTCGTTGCCATACTGGAACGAGGGCTCGTCCTCGGCCAGCAGCGCGGTCAGATCGTCCGGGTTGACCCGCGCCACGCCCTGCACCGAGGTCATCGGGATCGCGAAGGTGGCTTCGCCGATGCGCACCAGGATCGCCTGGGTTACCGCGAGGGTGAACGGCAGACGCAGCACGAAGGTAGCGCCCTGGCCTTCTTCCGACTCGATCGACAGCGAACCGCCGAGCTGCTTGATCTCGTTCGCCACCACGTCCATGCCGACGCCGCGGCCGGCCAGCTGGGTCACCTTGCTGGCGGTGGAGAAGCCTGGCTGCGTGATCAGCGAAAGCAATTGATTGTCGGTCGGCCTGGTCTCGGCCCGCAGCAGGCCCCGCTCGATGCCGCGCTTGCGGATCGCTTCGCGGTTCAGTCCGCGGCCATCGTCGCTGACCCGGATGACCACCTCGGTGGCCTCGCGCGCGACCTTGATATGCACCGAACCCTCGGCCGGCTTGCCGGCCTTGCGGCGTTCCGCCGGGCTCTCGACACCATGCGCGATCGCATTGCGCAGCATGTGCTCGAACGGCGCCTTGATGCGGTCGAGCAGGTTGCGGTCCATTTCACCGTGCGCGCCGTCCACGTAAAGCTGGGCGTGCTTGCCCTGCTCCTGGGCGGCCTGGCGCAGGGTACGGCGCAGGTTCGGTACCATCGTGTCGAACGGCAGCATGCGGGTGCGCAGCAAGCCGTCCTGCAGCTCGGTACTTACGCGCGATTGCTGGATCAGCAGGGTCTCGGCCTGGCGGGTCAGTTCGTCCAGCATGTTCTGGATCGACACCAGATCGGATACCGATTCGGCCAGCGCACGCGAGTACTGCTGCAATTGCGAGTAACGATCGAGCTCGAGCGGATCGAATACCGTCAGGCCCGCCTCGCGGTGCTCGCGCTGGAAGCGCGCGATGATCTGCGCCTCGGTTTCGATTTCCAGCATGCGCAGCTGGCTGCGCAGGCGAGCCACGGTCTGTTCCAGCTCGACCAGGTTGAAGCGGTAACCGGCAACCTGCTGTTCCAGCCGCGAACGGTAGATGGCCACCTCGCCAGCGTGATTGACCAGGCTGTCGAGCAGATCGGCGCGGACGCGGATCTGTTCCTGCGGTGAATGGACTTCCTGCTCCATTTCCGGCAGCAGCTCGGGCAGATCACTCGCATCGACGGCGACAGGCGTCGCCGGCCGCGGAGCATCCTCGACCGGGGCAGGCATTGCGACGGATGCCGCTTCGGTGTCGTCACCCAGGGCGGTTTCGCCGGCCATGCCAAGCAGGCGGTCGATCATCGCCTGCGGATATGCCGGCATCTGGCCTTTCGACACCCGCTGCACCAAGGCGTGCAGTTGATCGAAACTCGCCTCCAGCGTGCTGATCAACGCGCCGGTCTTGCCGGCATCGCGAATCGGCTTTTCAAGCACGGTCTCGATCGCATGGGCGAGATCGCCCAACGGCACCAGACCCGCGATCCTGGCGCCACCCTTCAGGGTGTGCAGGTCGCGTTGCAACTCACCCACACAGGACAGTTCGGCGGGTTCGGCATGCCATTGCGCCAGCACGCCATCGGCGTGGTCGAGAATCTCGCGCGCCTCGTCGACGAAGACTTCCAGCAGATCCGCATCGATCTGGCCACCTCCGGCCAGCGCGAAGGCAGGCTCCGGCGTTTCCTCCGACACGTCCTGAACGGCGGCGGCTTGTTCGGCCGCGGCGTGCTCGGCTGCTGCGTGCTCCGCCGCTACTTGCTCAGCGGCAGCCCGCTCGGCTGCTGCCTGTTCAGCCGCTGCGTGCTCCACGGCAGCCTGCTCGGCCGCTGCCTTCTCGACTGCAGCCTGCTCGGCCGCAGCCTGCTCGGCCGCAGCCTGCTCGGCTGCTGCCTGCTCGGCTGCTGCCTGCTCGGCTGCTGCCTGCTCTGCCGCGGCGCGCTCGGCGGCGGCGTGCTCGCTGGCGCTATCGACTGGCTCGAACGCACTCAGCGCCGCGGCCATCTCGGCAGCGACGTCAGCATGCCGGTCATCGACCGGGGTGATCGTCGTGTCGGTCTGCTCGTGCTCGCCAGACCGCGTCGAAGCGGCCATCTCCTCATCGTCTACGAGGCGCTCCTCTTCCCGGACCGGATCGGCATGAGCGTCCTCGCCATGCACGTCGCCATGCACGGGCGATTCGTACACCACATGCGCCACCTGGGATTCCGGATACTCGTCCCGCATCTCGACGATCTGGGCGGTCAGCGCGTTGGCATCCGGCAACCGCGGCTCCGCCGCATCGAACTGGCTCATGACGTGATCGACCACGTCGACCGACTGGCCAAGCAGGCGTACGCCCGCCGCCGAAAGTGCGTGGCCGGATGCGCGCAGACGCTTGAACAGACCTTCCAGCGGAGACAGCAGCTGGGTCAGCAACGGGATGTCGACCATCGCGATCGCGCCGTGCAAGGTATGCACCGCGCGCAACAATTCCTCGCTGATCGGCAGATCATGGTCGCTACGCTGGATCGCGGCACGAATGGTCTGCAGGTACTGCGCCACCTCGCTGCGCAGGATCTCCAGCAGCACGGGGTCCACCGGTGGCATCACCGGCAGCACGATCCCCGGTTCGCGCGTCTCTTGCGCGGGCGCCGCGGCTGCGCTCACCGCATCGGTGAGACTGGCCTGCGGCACCGCTTCCGCTTCGACGCTGGCGCGCGGCACGCGCCGGATTACCGTGCGCGTAACCGTCTCCGTGGCACGCGGTGCCTGGTCTTCCAGGCGCGCCGGGTGGCCCGCCGCCAGTTGCTCGGCGGTGTGCATGATCGCGCTGAGTGGTGCGTTTGGAGTGGCCTCGCCCTTGAGCGCAGCCAGCAACTGCGGCAACGCATCGATGGCATGGCGTACCAGGTCCTGCACGTTCTGATTCGGCTCGATCGTGTTGTCGAGCACACGATTCAGCATGTCCTCGACTTTCCATGCGAACTCGCCCAGCACGCCGGCGCCCACCAGGCGACCGGAACCCTTCAAGGTGTGGAACGAGCGGCGGATGCCGACCAGCGAGGAGGTCTGCGCCGGGTCGGCCAGCCAGACTTTTTCCGCATTGGCGAGGTTGTCGATTTCCTCCTGCATTTCTTCCAGGAAGATCTCGCGGATATCGTCGTCGATGCCCTCGGCATCGGCGTTGAAGCGGGTATTCGCGGCGAGCGCGTCGCGAACGGGAGCCTGCTCGACCACCTCTTCCTCGACCTCGATCCAATCCTCGTCCGGGTGCGTCGCAGCAGCTCCCTCGGGAGCCGCATGCCCGGTCGATTCGGTCTCGGCCAGGCGGAGCCCGTCGAGGTCGTGCGGATGTTCGGCCGAGGGCTGCGACTCGCCGATGAACAGCTTGCCCAGGTCCTCGCCCGGCAACAGGCTGACCGACTCGGTCAGCTCGGGATGCCGTTCGTGCTCCATGCCGGCGTCGGCGTGGACCGGACCGGGCGCCGGCTGCGCCAGGGGTTCCGACGCGGCACGCATGGCAGGCAGCGGCCAGTAGCCCAGTTGCCCGAGGCTGTGTTCGGCCACGTCCAGGATATGCTCCAGGCCGCCGCGGTGTTCGCGTGCCGCCTCGAGGTAATACTCCAGCGCCGCCAGCGCATCGGCCAGATGATCCATCTGCGCGCCGCTGGGCACGCGACGATCCTGCAACAATTCATTGTCGATGAACCGGCCCACGCCCTGGGCCAGTTCGGCCGGGCGCGGCGACGAAAGCATGCGCATGGCGCCCGCCACTTCGTCCATCAGCAACGGGGCGCCGGCAAGACGGTCGTGCTCCCAGCCGGATTCCACGAAGGCCACGATGGCGTCCTTCACGCCGCCGGTATTGCCGATCGCCTCCTGCATCAAGGTCGACACGACGCCCAGCGCTTCGCTGCGCGGCAATCCCTGCATGGCTTCGTTGGTGGGGTGTTCGTCTTCCGAACCCAGGCTCTCGATGTGGTCGTCCAGCGAGGCTTCGACGTAGAGCAAGGCGCCAGCCACGTCCAGCAGCGTTTCCTCGTCGGCCGGCCGCAGACGATTGGCGATTTCGTCCAGCACGCGGCGCTGTTCGGTAACCACCCGACGCGGCACGGCGAGCGCCAGCATGCCCAGCGTGTCGCCTACCCGCTCGAGTACTTCGCCCTGCGCGGCCAGTTGCGCCGGATCGCCGTCCTGCTGGCGCAGGAACAGATCCAGGGCTTCCTTGACGCGCAGCAAGTCGTCCTTCAGCGCACGCGACACCGAGTCGAGCAGCGCACGGTTGTGCCCGGCCATCGAGCCGCGCGCATGCTCCAGCTCGCCGGCATCCGGCAGCAGGTTGTCCAGCCCGTAGGTGACGCGCAGCTGCTCCATCTGCGGGCTGCGCTGCTTGGCCTGGGCCACGATGTAGAGCAGCTTGCAGGCCACCTCGTCGGCATCGCCGGCACGCAGGCTGCCTTCGCCATGCTCGATCAACAGGCGGATGTTGCGATCGACCTTGCCGATCAGCTGGCGCACTTCGGCGGCGTGGCCCTTGAGCATGCCCTGCTCGAGACCTTCCAGTACGCCGGCGGCAATCCACCACAGACGGCGGCCATGCACGTGGTAGCAGCGGGCGGTGATCGCCAGCAGGGTCTTGCGCATGCCGACCAGTTGTTGCGCGGCATCCTGCCCGCGGAACCAGGCCAGCAACTGATGCTGGAAGCGCAGCCGCAGGCCCGACAATTCACCGCGATGGGAGGCGGCATACGCCTCGCTCATCGCGGCAGGCGCCTGCTCGGGCAGGAACGCGTCCAGGTTGGGATGGAACATCGCCGATTCGGGCAGCGGCTCTTCCCCGCGCGTGGCGCGCAGATCGTTCAGCAACGGCAGCAGCACTACCGGCACGTCGCGATGGCCGCTGGACAGCCGTTCCAGGTAATCCGGCAATTGCATCAGGCCGCGCATGAGGGCGGCGTAGGCCTCCTCGCGCTGGGCGACCTTGTCGTCCAGCAAGGCGCCGACCAGCGTTTCCATTTCTGCGGTGACCGTCGCCGCGCCATACAGCTCGACCATCTTCAGCGTGCCATGCACCTGATGCAGATGATCCGCGCAAGTGCGCATGAAATCGCGCTTGTCGGGATTGTCGACGTACGACTCCAGTGCCTCGCGGGCGATCGACAAGGTGTCGTCGAGCTCCGGCTTGACCCACTGCAGTGTGGTGAAATCGATGTGGTCTTGAAGTCTCATGCGCCTCTCTCAGCGGTCGCGCCATGCAGGCATTGCGAAACCAGCGAGACTGCCCCCCGTTTTGTGCTTGCGTTCATCCCGCTGGTATCCACTTCGACCGACGTCATCACGGCATCATCCCGGCAGCTTGAAGTGCGCCACCGAGCGCCGCAGGTCGCTCGCCAGTTGCGCCAGCGTGCCGATCGAGTCGGCGGTCTGGCTCGCGCCTTGCGAGGTCTGCGAGGTGATTTCCTGAATGGCGTTCATCGAATGCGAAACATCCGTCGCCGCCGCAGACTGCTCCCGCGCCGCGGTGGAGATGTTCTGAATCAGCGCGGACAGATCGTGCGAAACGCGCTCGATGTCGCCCAGCGCGCTGCCGGCATCCTCGGCCAGACGGGCGCCGGCGACCACCTCGGCGGTGGTCTGCTCCATCGAGTTCACCGCTTCGTTGGTATCGGACTGAATCGTCTGCACCAGGGTCTCGATACGCTTGGTTGCGCTCGTGGAACGTTCCGCCAGTCGCTGCACTTCGTCCGCGACGACCGCGAAACCGCGACCCGCCTCGCCCGCCGACGCCGCCTGGATCGCCGCGTTCAAGGCGAGGATGTTGGTCTGCTCGGCAATGTCGTTGATCAGTTCCACGATCGAGCCGATCTCCTGGGAAGATTCGCCCAGACGCTTGATGCGCTTGGAAGTCTCCTGGATCTGGTCGCGGATCGAGTCCATGCCGGAGATGGTTTCGCGCACCACTTCGGCGCCGCGCGAAGCGATCTTCACCGAGCGCTCGGCCACGTCGGCCGACTCCGCGGAATCCTTCGACACCACGTCCATCGAACTCACGATCTGGTTGATCGCGGAGGTCGCCGAACTGATCTGCTGCGCCTGCTGCTCGGCCGCATCGGCCAGGTGGCGGGCGGTGGTCTGGGTTTCCTGCGCCGACGAGGAGACCTGCTCGGAGGTCTCGTTGATGGTGGTAACCAGCGATCGCAGCTCGTCGATGGCGTAATTCACCGAGTCGGCAATGGCGCCGGTGATGTCCTCGGACACCGTGGTCTTCACGGTGAGGTCGCCCTCGGCGAGCGAGCCCATTTCGTCCAGCAGGCGCATGATCGCCTCCTGGTTGCGCTGGTTCAGCTCGGTACTGCTGGCGAAGCGGCGACGCTGATCGCCGACCAGGGCGATGACCAGCAGCAGCGCGAAGGCCACCGCGGCGATCGCGCCGAACAGGCCCCACCAGACATTCGGGAACAGCCGGCGCAACGGCAACTTGCCGATCTGGTCGGACAGGTCGTTCGCGCGCAGCAGCACCGTCTGCGAATCCAGCGAAGCCTGGTTGCCGGCGCGCTTCACATCCGCGATGTTGCCGGCGGCGGCGACCAGCTTGGCCACGGGATCGGCCAGCTTGGTCCAGTTGGCGTCCATGTCGGTAAGGATCTTGCGCGCGTTCGCATCGCCGATCGGCTTGACGCCACTATCGGGATTACCCTCGATCAGCCCCTTCAGCACGTTGCCGTAGAGTTGTGCATCGCGCGACAGGCCATCCGCCGCCGACTGGGCGCTGTCGCCGCCCTGCAAGACTTCCTGCACGCGACGGATGATGCGGTCGGCCGACAGCATCTGGCGCGAGGTACCAAGCATCTGCTCGGAACTGCCGTTGCGCTGCTGCAGGATGTTGACCACCTGCTCCATGCTGGAGTTGAGCAAGGGCATCTGCTGGGACAGCGTGGCGGCGCGCTGACCGGAATCGAGCACGACGGCCTTGTTTGACAGGATCTTGCCGATATCCGCATCCAGCTGCGTCCAGGAAGCATCGAGGGCGCTGGCGGCGCGTCCCGCCGGCGTGGCGTTGTTGTCGGCATAGGGTTTCATGCCGCTGGACGGATCGCCCTTGTTCAGTCGCTTCACGGCCGAGTCGATGGCATTGCGTGTGCCTTCGAGCTCCTTGAAGGAGTCGACGTTGCCGTCGGCGGACTCCAGCGCGAATTTCGCCGTCTGCTGCGACAGCACCTGGATTTGCGTGGTCAACGCGCTCGCCTGGCGATCCTCGCCGTTCTTCTGGTTGAGCATGAAGAAGTCGAGTGCCGCAAAGCCAATCGCGATCAGCAGCAGGACAATGAGTGCGGTATATCCGCGTTCCCGGCTGACGCCCCCTGTAGTGCTCATGTTCACCTCATCGGTCTAACTGATATATGCCGCTATGCATCGCCGTTGCCGCATCGCCTGAGGCGGCTACTGGCCAGGGCTGCTCTTCCACACTCCGACCCACACTGGCGCCGGCCCCCTTCACCACTTGCCGGAGTCACCCCGCCATCACGCCGCGGCCTGACGGAAGTCCGGGGCACGCACCAGCCGGCTCATGCTGAAAATCGCCAGTTGCTGCTCGCCCACCCGACTGTCCACGAAACGAACCAGCCGCGGGTCGTCCTCGTCCCGGGCGTGCTGTCGCTGCTCCTCGTCCACCGTGCGCTGGCCGAATACCTCATCCACCAGCAGTGCCACGTTGCCGCTGCCCTGGCGCACCACCAGCAGGCGGCTGCGATCGGAATGCTGCGTGCGCTCGCCAAACAGGAATCGCGCGAAATCGACCACCGGCACCAGGTTGCCGCGGACATTGGCCACGCCGAGCAGCCACGGCTGGGTTCCGGGCACCGGCGTGAGCACCGGCACGGCCAGCAACTCGTTGATCTCGTCGATACCGCTCACCAGCGTCCGCGAACCGACCCGGAAGCCGATGCCGCGCCACAATCCGGGTGCCTCGAACTTGTCCTGCGTGTCGGATGCATGCGCGAGCGACAGCCGCTCGTAGCGGCCCAGAATCTCGAACGGGGTACGGTTGACGGACTGGTTCATGTTCCACTCGACAGCAAATCGTTGATGCAGGCCAGCAGTTCCTTTTCGTTCACCGGCTTGGTGATGAACGCGCGGGCGCCCTGGCGCATGCCCCAGACCCGATCGGTTTCCATCGACTTGGTGGTGATCATCACCACCGGAACATGCTGGGTTTTCGGGTCGCGCGTAAGCGTGCGCGTCGCCTGGAAGCCATTCATCCCCGGCATGATGACGTCCATGATGACCAGGTCAGGCAACTCGGCGCGCACCCGTTCGATGCCTTCCTCGGCGGTGCTCACGGCAGCGACCTGATGCCCGGCCCGCTCCAGCAGCGTGGTGAACACGCGCACGTCGGTCGGTGAATCGTCGATGATGAGTATGTTGGCCACAGGTCCCCCTCAGAATCTGCAGTCAGTGGCTCGCGGCGATGCTGACATGGCGATGGATCGCGCCGAGCAACTCGTCGCGCGTGAATGGCTTGGTAAGGTATTGCTCGGCGCCCACGATGCGGCCGCGTGCCTTGTCGAACAGACCGTCCTTCGAACTGAGCATGATCACCGGGGTGGCGCGGAACTCCGGGTTGTTCTTGATCAACGCGCAGGTCTGATAGCCGTCAAGCCGCGGCATCATGATGTCGACGAAAATGATCGCCGGCTTCTGGTCGGAGATCTTGGCCAGGGCCTCGAAGCCGTCGACCGCAGTCAGTACCTCGCAGCCCTCTTTCTTCAGCAGGGTCTCCGCGGTACGGCGAATGGTCTTGGAGTCATCGATAACCAAGACCTTGAGGCCCGCCAAGTCGTTAGCACTCACGTTCAAATTCACTTACTCCCCCCTGCGGCCCGCCACGAGCTCAGGACAAGTGCCATGGCATGCAACTGTCATGCCGCATGGTACACATATGGAAATTCCGTTGGCCAAACCGTTCGAAACCCGCTTTGTGGCGGTGCCTCCGAAGCTTTGCTGTTTACTGCCTGCCCGGCGAAACTGTCAAGCAATAATCACCCGCCCTGCCCGCCGACCGCACAAGATGACCCATAGTGGCACTCCCCGTGTCCGTCGCAACGCCAACGCGCCGGTACGCCGCCGAACCGTCGATACGCCGTTAGTATAGCCACCTGTCACGTTGTGCCTGCAGGCGCCAGCGCACAAACCCGGCAACCCACGGAGAAACCGCGATGACCCTCTCGGTCGCCGTGCTGATGGATCCCATCGGTGCGATAAAAGTGGCAAAGGACACCACCCTGGCCTTGCTGCTGGAAGCCGGACGCCGCGGCCACGCGCTGCACTATTTCGAGCAAGGCGACCTGGCGCTGCGCGACGGCGTGCCGTGGGCGCGCCTCGCCGCGCTGAGCGTCCGCGACGATCCGCACGACTGGTACACGCTCGGCCGGCCGCAATGGCGCGACCTGCGGGAACTCGACGTGGTGCTGATGCGCAAGGACCCGCCGGTCGATGCGCAGTTCATCTACGACACCATGGTGCTGGAAGTGGCCCAGCGTGCCGGCGTGATGGTGGTCAACGACCCGCAGGCCTTGCGCGACTGCAACGAGAAGCTGTTCGCGCTGGCGTTCCCGCAATGCATCGCACCAACCCTGGTCGCGCGCGACCGCGCCGAATTGCGCCGGTTCGCCGCCGAGCACGGCGAAGTCGTGCTGAAACCGCTGGATGGCATGGGCGGCCGCGGCATCTTTCGGGTCCGGCATGGCGACAGCAACCTCAACTCGATGCTGGAAACCCTGCTCGGTGGCGACAGCCATGGAACAGGGCGGCAAATGGCGATCGCCCAGAAATACATCCCCGAGATCAGCGCCGGGGACAAGCGCATCCTGGTGGTCGAGGGCGAGCCGGTGCCGTACGCGCTTGCACGCATCCCGCAAGGCGACGAGTTCCGCGGCAACCTGGCCGCCGGCGGCCGTGGCGAGGGCGTGCCGTTGTCCGAGCGGGATCGCTGGATCGTGACTCAAGTGGCGCCGGAACTGCGTCGACGCGGCCTGCTGTTCGTCGGCCTCGACGTGATCGGCGACTACCTGACCGAGATCAACGTCACATCCCCGACCTGCGTACGCGAGCTGGACAGCCAGTTCGGGCTTAATATCGCAGGCCAGCTGTTCGACGTCATCGAACGGCACGCCCGTGGAAGCCGTACTGCGTGAGTGCAACTGCAACCGTCGACACCCGCCCCGATCCGATCGGCGCCACCCTGCTGTTCTCGCTGCTCCTGCATGGCGTGCTGCTGCTGGGCATCACCTTTCATTTCGCCAAACCCACACCGAGCCTGCCCACGCTGGACGTGGCCCTGGTCAATGTCGCCAACCAGGAGGCGCCGGACAAGGCGGATTTCCTGGCCCAGGCCAACAACCGGGGCGGCGGCCAGGGCGACCATGCCGCACGCCCCTCGCAAGTGTTTTCCGGCGCGTTGCCGCGACCCGATCCGGGCGTGGCCGCACAACCGCTGGCGAATGCCACACCGCCGCCGCGCACCGCCACGCCGACCCGGATGGTCACCACCACCAGCCGCAGCGATTTCCGCGTCAGCAGCGATACCGCGCAAACCGAAGTCGATCCGCAGCAGGCCACGCCGACCGCCGCCGACCTGCAGCGCCAGGAGGCGATCGCCCAACTGGCCGCCGAGGTGCGCCGCAAGAAGGTGGAGTACGCCAAGCGCCCGAAGGTCAAGTACCTCACCGCGAATACCCGGGAATACGCCTATGCCGCCTACATGCGCGGCTGGTCCGACCGGGTCGAGCGGGTCGGCAACCTGAACTACCCGGAGGAGGCGCGCCGGCGCGGCCTGCACGGCAACGTGCTGCTCACCGTGGTGCTCAACCTCGACGGCAGCATCAAGAGCATCGATGTGATCCAGAGCTCGGGGTACAAAACCCTGGACGACGCCGCGAAACTCATCGTGCGCCTGGCCGCGCCATTTCCGCCGGCTCCCCACAGCGGCGATCACATCGATGAGCTCAACATCACCCGTACCTGGCAGTTCCAGCCGAACAACGTGCTGCAGACGCGCTGAGGCCCTGCGCTTGCGGGCGGCTGCGACTACAATGAACGCATGGCTGCCATGCAACCCTCGACCCTCACCGGGCACTTCCTGATCGCCATGCCGGGGCTGGCCGACCCGCCGTTCTCGCGCGGCGTCGCCTTGCTGTGCCAGCACGACGAGGATGGTGCCGTGGGCCTGCTGGTGAACCAGCTGTCCGAATACCGCCTCGGCGACGTGCTGGCCCAGATGAAGCTGGAGTGCGCGGACAATGAACTGGTCGATGCGCCGGTGCTGATCGGCGGCCCGGTCCAGCAGGAACGCGGCTTCGTGCTGCACCGCGAAGCCGGCGAGTGGGAATCGAGCTATCGCATCAACGGGGACTGGTCGGTGACCACCTCGCGCGACATCCTGGTGGCGATGGCCGCCGGCGAAGGCCCGCGCCAGGCGATCATGGTGCTCGGCTATGCCGGCTGGGATGCCGGCCAGCTCGAGCAGGAGCTGATGGCCAATGCGTGGCTGACCGCCGAAGCCTGCAGCCGGGTGGTGTTCGACACGCCGCTGGAGGAACGCTGGAGCGCCGCCGCCGGCCTGGTCGGGGTCGACCCGCGCCAGTTGTCCGGCTATGCAGGCCACGCATGAGTTGTGTGCTCGGCTTCGATGTCGGCAGCCGCCTGACCGGGGTGGCCATCGGCAACCGCCTCACCGCCACCGCCCGTGCGCT
>Ga0157370_10000777_pt1 | contig 40005 bp, 34 predicted proteins | sample C35metaG_FD_113463 | JGI IMG/M metagenome (GOLD analysis project Ga0157370, IMG submission 113463) | Corn rhizosphere microbial communities from Kellogg Biological Station, Michigan, USA - C3-5 metaG | ecosystem: Host-associated > Plants > Roots > Rhizosphere > Soil | place: USA: Michigan... | reverse complement strand
TTACCAGTAACAGGATAAGTAAGAACGTCGGCTTCAATGCGGGTGCAAAAGTAGCACTTCTTTACACCTACGCAAACTTTTTAAACACATTTTTTAATGTTTTTTTAACCTTTATTTCTAACTGTCTGGTTAGAAGCTTTTTGAAAAGAAAAGTTTTTTTTTGATCAGCTTTATCATTTGCCAAAAATTACTCAAATAGCACCAGTTTTAATTTAACCAGCTATATACAGAGATAGATCAAGTTTCTTTACACCTATATATAAGGAGAAGACACAAAGGCAATACAATTATTAGCCAGGTTTCAAATAACAACAAACTTCTACCTCAAAGTGGATACCCCCAACGCTCAACGAAGAAATGTACATTAAGCGGAAATTACTACTACCAATTGCACCTTACAATATTTACTCCTTATATAGGTGTAATAAAAAATCCCGGACTAAAGCCGGGATGGTGCATATATAAATAAGTCATTATATCTTACTGAATTCTTCTACACACAACTTAGCATATGCTTTTGTTATGGCCAACGCTTTCTTTTTTGCATCAGCATCTTTCTCCATGCCATGTTTTCTTAAAAAATTAGAAGCTACATTTTCATATTCCCTCTGCAGCTCTGTTATAAACGCTTCCAGCTTGGCTCCCCCCGCTGATATATAGGTGTCTTTACTGAATTTATTTAAGAAATCTTGATTTACTTCCCGGCATGCAGCCTCTAATTGCTCTTTTAATTCCTTGAATTTTGAATTCATTATTTAGTACCTCTTTTTTTGTGTGAATTATTGAGCAAAATAAATTCAGGAGAGCACAAAGAGAGTTATAAAATTTAACTGAAATTTAATAAAATTATTCACCTTTTTACTACACAATAAAAAAAGTCCTGAGAAACAAGGCTTTACAATATATTTAGATTCTATTTTATTTAAAAGATACTTTACCATAAAAATCTACACAATTTTTTGCATAGGTTTTTGCGATAGTTTTTATCCTCCTCAATGCTTCGATATCTACTGAGAGTTCATTATCCCTAACGAATATAGATTCAACCTGATCAAAATGCATCTGAACTAATTCTAAAAATGCACTCAACTTACCGGGACCACCCGATTCATAATTGCTTTTATACTGGAGCGACAATTCTGACACCGCATCTTTGCAGGCACAGTCAAAACGACTCTCTAAGTCTTCGTAATTTAAAGCCATAGTCAATTTGAATTAATGGTTAAAGATAGAAATTTGTTTTAACAAAAAACAAAATGTTGCAAGGGACATAAAAATAAAAAAGCTCTTCATTTCTGAAGAGCTTCCTGCTTAGGGGTGAATGAGGGGTCTCGAACCCCCGACCTTCGGAACCACAATCCGACGCTCTAACCAACTGAGCTACAATCACCATCTGTTTTGCGAGTGCAAATATAGTATAGTCCTACGTTTGGTGCAAACAATTTTGAAATTTTTTTAAACTATTTTATATTAAATCCCCTAACGTGTTCACTGCCAAATACCTTTCAACAGTAAAACCTTCGGCATGCTCAGTGTTTATTAGTCTTCCCAAGTCTGCGGCACGATAAAGAATGCTCTCTTTAAAGTTTTTTGTAGCTATTGGAGTAACCGGTTCGGTGCTATTTGGGTCATAAAATTGCGACTTATATGTCATGAGCGATTCTACCTTTACATCTATAAATCCGGTAACATCGACAACAAAATCCGGAGTAAGATTTTTCCACTGAATATAATGGTATACCAATTTAGGCCTCCATGCATCCTGCCTCTGCCCGTCAAGTTCAGTAACAATTTTTACAAGCCCCGAAAGGAAGCATGCATCTGACACCAGTTTGCTTCCTTTACCATGATCTATATGACGATCATTAACCGCATTACATATTACTATTTCAGGGCGGTATTTTCGCAGAATTTTAATAACTTCAAGCTGATGCGCTTCATCATTTGTAAAGAAACCATCACGAAAGCGTAAATTTTCCCTAACCGAAACACCAAGAACTTTCGCCGCATGTGCCGCTTCCTGGTCTCTTAATTCTGCTGAACCACGTGTACCGAGTTCGCCACGGGTTAAATCTATTATCCCTACTTTTTTACCAAGGGATATTTCTTTTGCAATAGTGGCGCCACAGCTTAACTCCACATCGTCAGGATGTGCACCAAATGCCAATATATCTAATTTCATTATTTTTATTTGTTATGGATGCAAAGTTACAAAGAATGTTGATGCGGTTATTTTGATGTTTGTTAATCTACAATAAATAACCAGACAGATTCTAAAGTACTCTTCGCATCGTCATACTTTTATTTACGGTTTCCAGAAACTCTTTTTCCGGGTTACTGTCTTTTGTAATTCCGCATCCTATATATAGGTGTGCGGTTTCATCAATTACTTTAATACAGCGTAAGTTTACAAACAGGTCAGTTTTAGGCTGCCCTGTAGCGTAATCAGTATTAAGTTCGCCCAGAAAACCTGCATAATACTCCCTGTTATAACCTTCATTTTCTAAAAGGAAGACTTTTGCTTCTTGTTTTGGAAGCCCACAAACAGCAGGTGTAGGATGCAGGGTTTGAATAATTCCCTTAAGACTATCCGTATCTTTTACTTCAGCACTAATATCAGTCTTTATATGAACTATATTACCTGCCCTGAAAGTATATGGTTCGGTTTGCCTTACATCTGTTGTGTATTCCTGTAGTGACTCAATTATATAATCGGTTACAAACTGTTGTTCTTCCTTTTCCTTGTTTTCCCAAACTGCATGTTCTCCTTCTTTATATAATTGTGTACCTGCAAGGGCAACAGTATGCAGGGTTTTGTTTTCTACTTTTAATAATTGTTCCGGAGTAGCTCCCATCCATAATCCGCTTTCGGGATGATAAAAGCAATACCTGAACGCCATAGGATAAGCGACAAGTAATTTTTGGTAAATATCAATTATACTACTCTCCCCTATTGCAATTGTTTCTTTTCGTGAAAGCACTATTTTTTCAAAATGCCCCAGGCGTATGGTAGCAACGCTTTTTGCAACCAAAGCTTCAAAAGCATCTTTTGCTGCTGAATTAATTGCAGGCTGTTGAATTTCTGCCAAAGTAATATCAGCGTTATTTATGGCTACTGTCAGGATATCTGATTTAGCTGCCGGAATAAAACACTGTTTACTACTTTCAAAATCAGCAAATACAAAACCGTGTTCTGAGAAATCATTTACATAGAAAGATTCCGGTGTATTTTGAAAGATTCCGGTTACTTCAGAATGTCCCGGTTTGGAATATACCGCAAATGGAAAACCCGATTGCAATTGAGATTGTATCTTTAAAAATAGATCAGTCATTGTTATTAATAACTTTTTTTCTTGGCAATACCATATTGGTTATTTTGCATAGCGATATAAGCCTTCCTTTTTCATCAGTCACCTTTATTTCCCAAAGGTGCAGACTCCTGCCCTGATGTACTATTCTTGCCGTACCTGTAACAACACCATCACGTTTGCTTCGTAAATGATTTGCAGAAATTTCTATTCCGCGCACTTCCTGAATCTCCGGATTTACAAGCATTAAAGATGCTGCGCTACCTACGCTTTCTGCCAATGCAACAGTTGCTCCGCCGTGAAGCAGGCCCATTGGCTGGTGTACACGCGAATTTACCGGCATTGTAGCTTCCAGAAAATCTTCACCTGCATCGGTATATACGATTTCCAGGGTCTCCATCAGGGTGTTTTTTGCAAAGTCATTGCACATTTTAAGTACTTTATCTTTATCGAATGCCATAATCTATATTTAGGTTTGTAAAAGTACGAATACCAATGCTCAAATGCCAAATACCAAAACATAAAAATCAAACAAAGTAAAAGCGCAAATTACCATACTTACAGAATAAATCTTACAATACTGCGTTATGCGGTATAATGCTTTTCAATATTTCAAATTAATAGCTATTTTTACCAAAAATTGTTTACGCTATGCGCCATTATTTACTTTTACTTTTTATTGGTTTTTCTTTTTGCTTTACTTCTTGTCGTGAAGATTTTGAATTTGAACACAGCACCGGAAGCCTTGAGTTTTCTAAAGATACCGTTTACCTTGACACGGTGTTTACCAATATAGGTTCAAGTACTTATACCCTTAAAGTTTATAACCATAGTAATAAAGATATCAAAATTCCATCTATACGTCTTGGCGAAGGTGACCAGTCTAAATACCGTCTTATGGTAGACGGCGTTCCCGGAAAAGTTTTTAGCGATGTTGAGCTACTTGCCAAAGACAGTATGTTTGTTTTTATTGAGACAACTATTGATTACAGCGAATACGCCAATAACGAAACTACATTCCTTTATAATGACCAGATCTTTTTTGATACCGGAGCCAACCAGCAAAAAGTAGAACTGGTGACATTAGTACAGGATGCAATATTTATAAAGCCGAACAGGTCTATTCCTGACAACATTAAAGAAAAGCTTACCCTTAGCGGTAATGCAAGTGATATATTAGGTCATGAGCTAAATACAGCAGATGAACTTCACTGGACAAATGAAAAGCCTTATGTGATATATGGCTACGCAATGGTTCCTAATACTAAAACATTAATAGTAGATCAGGGCGCCCGGGTTCATTTTCATGCCGATTCAGGACTTATCGTAGACAGTAACGGAACATTACAAATAAACGGGGCTTTATCGTCTACTGATGATCTGGAAAATGAGGTTGTTTTTGAAGGCGACAGGCTCGAACCCGAGTTTGCCGATGTTCCCGGTCAATGGGGTAGCATCTATGTATTGTCTGCTAATGAAAATACAATTAATCATCTTACACTTAAAAATGCTGTAGTAGGTATATTTATGGATGTATTATTCTCAGATGACACGCAGCCTAAACTTACAATAGCAAACTCACAAATTTACAATTGCGCCAATTTTGGCATCCTAACAAGGCATGCTATTATTAATTGCGATAATCTTGTAGCTAATAATGCAGGACAGGCCTCCGTGGCACTTACACAGGGCGGAACAGCCAAATTCAGAAATTGTACCTTTGCCAATTATTTCGGCAGCTTTAACCAGGTACCTGTTCTTATTAATGACTATGCCGATGTAAACGCAGAATCAAACGGACAACCGCAAGTAGAAACACGTATCAGTGATGTTAACGCCAATTTTGACAACTGCATTCTATATGGTTCATCTAACTTTGGTGCGTCACTCGAAAACAAATTTCCTGCTGACGCTGAATTTAAATGTGTATTTAACCACTGCTTATTTAAATTTGTAGACTTTTCTAATCAGCTAAAAAATAATCCGCTGTATCCTACAATTACAAATGATGTAAATCTTGTACTATATAATGAGTGTGTAATTGCAAAAAGCTCTTTTCAGGATAAGCCGGATTTTCAGGATCCGCTACATAATAAGTTAAATATTGGCCCTGCATCTGTCGCTATAAACAAAGGCGACACTGCAACCCTGCTTCCTTTAGACATACTTGGCTTTTCTAGGGCAGAGAAACCGGATATTGGAGCGTATGTAAATCAGGAATTTACAGAAGAATAGAAAAGCTTCATATATTTTTCATAATTTTATGGTAACAAACAAAATACCAGATAATTATGAAAAAATCATTTATTGCAATGTCAATACTGGCATTGTGTTTTGCTTCGTGCAAAAAAGAAATTACAATTGAAACTGATCTTCCTGAGACACCAGCAGACACTGTAAAAACCGAGGAAGCTGTAGCTGAAAAACCAATGGATTCTGTTGCCCAGCAAAAAGCGTGGATGGACTATGCAACTCCCGGACCGCCACATAAAATGATGGCCGAAGAAGTTGGTTCATGGAACTGTGAAATGACTTTTTGGATGGGATCCGATGCGAAGCCTGAAAAAGAAACTTCCACCGCCGAAATTAAAATGATACTTGGCGGACGTTACCAGGAAGCTATTTATAAAGGTACTATGATGGGTCAGCCGTTTGAAGGTAAAAGCACGATGGCCTACAACAATGCAAGTAAAGAATTCACATCTACTTTTATTGATAATATGGGAACAGGTATGATGATAGGTAAAGGGAAATATAACGAAGCCTCAAAGATGATAGAACTTGCCGGCGAAATGGTAAATCCTACAAATGGCAAAAAAACAAAGTACAGAGAAACATATACCTTCGTTGATGCTAATACCCGTAAAATGGAAATGTTTGACACTAAAGACGGTAAAGAATATAAAAGCATGGAAATAGTAATGAAGAGAAAATAACCTTTATTTATTGAAATAGGAATCCCGCCTTTGCGGGATTTTTTATTTTATAAAGATGATATTTTTTTACGCCTTATTTTATTAAATATATTTTAAGATACACATTTTTAGCATTTTAAGAAGAAAATAAAATTTGCTCTTAAAAAAAATTTTAAAATGTGGAAAACCGTAAAGACAGAAAACTACAAAAAACACAACCCAATGTTATATAAATAAATATTTTTCTTACACAGTCAAATAATATCACAGACGGAATTCATAATTTTAATATTTATTCAAATATTGATTATCAGCTATTTAACTATATTTTAACAAATATAAACATACATATATGTAAGATTTTATAATATTTTTAAGTAAAGCTAAATCAATTTATTTATGAAAAAAATCTTACTATTACTTACTACATTTTTATGTTTAAGTACAACATCAGCATTTGCAACAGTAGATGCCGTTAACGACACCTATACAAGGGTATATGACGGCTACGGATTTTCTTTTTTTGGAACACTATTAGATAACGACGTTTATTCAAGTCCTGTGACCGTTCAACTCATTACTTCAGTCCCGGGAATAACATTATCTGGAGGAGGCCTTACAGTACAGGGTACTGTACTGCCTGGAACATATACACTTACCTATAAGATATGCGATAACTTAAGTCCGCAAAGCTGCGATACAGCTACTGCTACAGTTATTATATTGGGTCTGAATGCAAATAATGACACCTATACAATAACACAAGGTACCACTACGGTACTTTCGCCATCTACCTTAGCTAATGATAAATATATGGGTAATGCAGCTACAGATTCCAACACAAATATGTCACTATTAACCACGGTATCAGGAATTTCATTAAATACTACTACAGGAGTTATTACAGTAGGCTCTATTGTGGCAGCGGGTACTTATACATTAACATATCAGCTATGTGATGCCGTTACAACCACAAATCCTTGTGATACTGCTACAATAAACATTAAAGTAATGAATAGTGTTGATGCAGTAGATGATGAATTTGGCATACCCTATTCGGCTACAACAACAACTGTAGGTAATATAAGAACAAATGATAAGTATGACGGAGTAACGCCTACCGCAGCTAATATTACAGTTACTTTTACCACACCGCTACCTGCCGGACTTACTTATAATGCTTCAACAGGAGCTTTAACTTCTACAGGCCTGGCAATGGGTAACTATCTTATTACATACCAGATGTGTGACACTATGTTTCCTGCCAATTGTGACAGTGCAACAATAGCATTATCAATTGGCTACCCTATTGATGCTGTAAATGACGAATCAATATTAACATATTCTTCAACCACAGTAATCGTTGGCAACATTTTAACTAATGATTTATTAAATGGCAGCACAGCAACGGCAACTAACACCGCTGTTAGTTTTCCCAACGCTCTTCCTACAGGCATTACATATAATGCAGCTACAGGAGTTTTTTCTGCTACCGGTTTAGCAGTTGGTAAATATATAATTTCATATAAATTGTGTGACGCAGTCTACACTTCTAATTGCGATACCGCAACTTTTACTATATACATAACAACAAAAAACGGTCCTCTTGTTAGTTCAAGAGCAAATGGACCTGTAAGAGTAAGCGGCGTATTAAGCAACAATAGAATTATTATTGCCGGAGATTTTTCGCAATATGGTGGTGCTACAGCAAACGAAATAGTATGTTTAAAGCATGAAGATCTTTCTTTGGATACCTCCTGGCTTTGCCCTGGTCCATCTACTCCAGGTTTTGACATTATACATGATTTTGCAGTACTCCCTAATGATGACATTATAGTTGTAGGTAAATTTGCAGATTTTGGAGGGGCTATAAATGGTAGAGGCATCATAAAAATTAAATCTAACGGATTTACCAACAGCAACAATTTTAACGTAGGTGGATTAGGCGTTCCTCAAGGACAAAATATTTATGGTATTGCCGTTTTACCTAATGGCTATATGTATATTGTAGGAGACTTCTTTGCTTATAATGGTACTCCATGCAAATATATTGCAAGGCTTACTCCAGGAGGTACACTTGACCCTACTTTTGCTCCAGGAACAAGTTTTAATGGAATACCAAGATCAATAGCTGTATTTGATAATAACAGTATTATAGTAGGTGGTGATTTTACAACCTATCAGGGGAGTGCTGCACCTGGTATTATAAAGATAACAGGTAATAGCCAGGATCCTTCATTTCTACCAGGTACAGGGGTAGGAGGTCCTGCCGGAAGTACTATTTATGATATTCTTGTGAGGGATAATGAAATATATGTAGGAGGGTCATTCACGTCATTTGATGTAGCTCCATTTAAGAATCTTGCAAAATTAGATGCGAATGGTCATATTATCGGTTCATTTAATGTTGGCAGTGGTTTTAACGGAGTAGTAAGAACAATTGCATCTCAAAAGGTTCCTGTATCGTATGTATCATCAATTGGAAGCAATAATATATATGTTGGAGGTGACTTTACTACCTATAAAGGTGCTACTGTTCCTTATATGGTATGTTTAACGAATAGCGGAACACCATCTGCCAACATGAATACTTTATTTAATCCTGGGGCTGGGCCTAATAGTTCTGTATACACAATAACTCCTGAAAAAAACGAGTTGAAGATTATAATAGGCGGTGCGTTTACAAGTTATAATTCAACTACTGCCGAACGTATTACACGTATTTTCCCAGGTACACTTGGTACAGGAAACGTACAGGGGAGAATGGGTACATATACAGAAGACACTGTAGTAACACCAGTTATTACTATTTATCCTAATCCTTCTGAAGGCATATTCAACATTGACTTTAAAGGATATGATGAGCAAAAATTTGATATGACTATCCACAACACTTTAGGTCAGGTCATATATAAAGGAATAGTTACACCTCAAAACACAAACCAAATAGACCTAACCCGTTTTGATAGTGGCAGTTATTTTATAACACTACAAACTGGAAGTGAAACAATCAATAAAATTGTAGTCAAGAAATAATAACAACTTCTCATTATAAATTAAATCCCGCAATTGCGGGATTTTTTATTTAAAAATTAAATAAAAATGTAAAAAACAACTTACAAAATTAACAAATAATTAACATTTAAATCGTTGTAATGATATTGCTTTATGATAATTTTAGCAAAATTTTAATCCACCTTTATGAAAAAAATTTATGCTTTATTTTTAACATTTTTAATGTATTCTGCTTTTGGACAACAGGGACAACTCGACCCAGTATTTTCAGTTACATCAGCTTTTCAGGCTACAACCTCGGGATTATGTAAAGATAACAATGGAAATATTTTAGCAGCTTGCTATTTAGGAGGAGCATCGGGTCAAACTATAAAAAGGCTAATGCCAGCTGGAGGAATAAATCCTGATTTTTCCATGGGATCTTTAAATACCAACGCATCAATCTTTAAAATTTTTGTGCAAAATGATGGAAAAGTAATAGTGCTTGCTGTAGATGCTACTTCATGTGGCTCCAACCCTATAACTAAAGGTATTTTTAGAACGAGTAGTTCAGGAGTTTTTGAAACTGCATTTACAGCGTTTCCAACTGGATTTCGTGCTACAGCCGTGGCACAATTATCTAATGGAGATTTAATTGTTGGGGGAATATATCCCTCTTATTCAACATCAGGCCAGATATTTAGGGTCAATTCTTCAACTGGCACAATTGTAAGTACCTTTACACCAGGTACACTTACAAAAACATCAAATGGCGTTACTCAAAATGGCGAAATTAGTTGTATTAAGGTTTTGCCTAACGATGAGATAGTTATAGGCGGAGATTTTACTAGTTATAACGGAGTAACAAAATATGACTTAGCAAAAATAAATTCTTCAGGTGCACCATTGGCTTTCCCGGTGATTGCTAATACAAGCCCTATTAATGCTGTACATGCAATGGCACTTGGTACTAATAACAGTTTACTTGTAGGCGGATCATTTGGTATTAATAGTAATGGTAATGGTTATTGTTTAATAAAAATTAACTTAACAACAAGTACTATCGACACCAGCTTTTTGTCACCTAATGCTGTAGGAAACATAATTTATGATCTGGAAACACAAACTGATGGAAAAATAGTTATAGGTGGTTACTGGACCAATATAAATGGAAGTTCCTATGCAAGTATTGCAAGACTTCTGAATAATGGTACATTAGACCCTTGCTTTAACCCAGGTACAGGGTTAGGCCCGGCGATAAACGCTCCTTTAATTCTCGATTTAACACTAGATAATGATAATAATGTATATATTACTGGTGTCTATACTGAATACAATGGTACTCCACAAACTAAATATATAAGTAAAATTAGCGGTAGCACAAAGCTAATTGCTGTAAGTGATGATATAACTATACCAATAGGTACAACTACAAATAAAATTTTAAAAGTACTCGATAATGATACAATTAATGGAAAGCTAATAGCTGCTGGTGATGTAACTTTAACATTTGCTCCAACTAACACTACCGTAACCGGAATTACTGTAAATAGTAATGGTACAATTACTATTGCACCTACAACGGCACCCGGCACTTATGAATACAAGTATTCTATATGCCCGTTACAGACAAATTGTGGCCAGTGTTCAAGCGAAGCAACAGCAACTATTATTGTAGAAGGACCTTTAGCAACAATAATTGCTAAAGATGACAATATTACAACTTATTTAGGGGATCCAGGTTCACTACCACATCCCTTTGAGAACGACAGCTATAATGGTATGGCTGTGACACTGCAAAATGTAGACCTTACATGGACAACGACTCCAAACCCACAGGTTTATTTAGATGCTAATGGCAATATAGTTATTTCAGCTGCGGCAGTTGCAGGCTTTACATATACAATAAATTATTATATTACTGATAAACTGAATAATACTAATTTTGCTGTTGCACATATAAATGTTACTATTGGATCTCCTCCTATAACTCCAGGCATAAGGGCCAATAATATAGTATTAGAATCAGCATTACAAAGTGATGGAAAGATTATCATTTCTGGTGCATTTACAGCCTATAATAACATAAGTGTCCCTTCAATAATACGTTTAAAAAGTGACTTAACGTTAGATAATAGTTTTCTTTGTACTGGTCCCTCAACTCCTGGTACAACTGATGTAGATGTTTCTCCAGATAATAAAATTTTTTGTACAGGTACTTTTGCTGCTTTTAATGGTGTTGCAACAAAGGGTATAGCAATGCTAAAAAGCGATGGTAGCTATGATACTACTTTTAATTTGGGAGGCACAGGTCTCGAGGGATATAATTCTATGGGTTATAGTTCCGAAAGACTAAGTAATGGTAAAATTGTAATTGTTGGCGATTTTAAATATTATAATACAACACAAAGGGAATACATCGTCAGAGTAAGCCCATCAGGTGGACTAGATTCCACTTTTGATGGTGGTAGCGTAACGTTTGCCGGAGGAAAAGCATATTTTGTTACTATACAACCTAATGGACAACCTAATGGCCTAATTTTAGCTTCCGGAGCATTTACAACATATCAAGGAGTAAGCTCTAAAGGAATTGTACGCATAACTTCAAGTGGTGCTATTGATACTGCTTTTTCAACAGCCATCGGTACAGGGTTTGGCGGTATCACAATGACTGACTTTGATACAGTAAAATTAAAAGTACAAACGGATAACAAAATTATTGCTTATGGTGTTTTTACATCGTTTAATAACATCTCTAAAAATAATATAGTGAGACTAAATGCTAACGGTACGTTAGACACAACTTTTAATTCGGGAACCGGTTTTAATGGTGCAGTAAGATCTTTAGTCCTGGAACCGGACGGAAAAATGATAATAGGCGGAGAGTTTACAACCTATAATGGTACAGCTGTAAAGAAAATAGTACGATTAACAACAACAGGAGTGTTAGATACAAGCTTTAGTGTAGGAACAGGGCCTCTTGGTACAGGAAATATATGGACACTTACAAGACAACCATATGACGGAAAAGTTATTGTTGGTGGACAATTTACAACTTACAATGGTATATCCGCAACGAATATAACAAGAATTGCTCCTAGCGTCGCTGGCTCTCAACAAAGAACATCAGAAACAATCTGGGAAAGTGAACCAGAAATTGATACAAACCCTATTATGAGATCTGGTTCAGTCTCCATTTACCCTAACCCATCTGAAGGGATATTTAATATTGACTTTAAAGGTTATGATGAGCAGAAATTTGATATGACTATTCATAACACTTTAGGACAGGTCATATATAAAGGCGTAGTTACTCCTCAAAACACAAACCAAATAGACCTAACCCGTTTTGATAGTGGCAGTTATTTTATAACCCTGCAAACAGGTAATGAAACAATCAACAAGATTGTAGTGAAGAAATAATATTTAATTTTTAAATAACAAAATCCCGCAATTGTGGGATTTTGTTATTTAATGCAAGAGCCATATTTACGTCTTCTAATAATGTAATTTTCTATATCTCTTTTACCATTTCTGATATCACATTATGTATCACCTAAAGTTTGTGTTTCTTAGAAAATTAGATTAATTTTGCACACTCAACACGTAACTACAATTGTAATGATTCATTTCTTCGGAAACCAGACGAATACGGTTTTTGCAGTACAATCGCAAAACGAGCTATCAGCAGAAGACATTTCAAAATTAAACTGGCTTTTTGGGAACGCACATAAGATAGAAAAATCCGCCCTGACGGATTTTTTTGTTGGACCACGCGCCACCATGATCACTCCCTGGAGTACCAATGCCGTAGAGATTACCCAGAACATGGGTATCAGCGGTATCATCAGGATTGAAGAGTTTGTAAAATCTACCGAAAGTGCTACGGATTTTGACCCGATGCTTTCGCAGAAATATAACGGACTTAACCAGGAAATTTATACTATAAACATACAGCCGGAACCTATTCTTGAAATCAGCGATATAGCTGCTTATAACGAGAAAGAAGGATTGGCACTAAATCCTGAAGAGGTTGATTACCTTAACAACCTTGCTACAAAACTGGGCAGGAAACTTACTGACTCTGAAGTGTTCGGTTTCTCTCAGGTTAACTCTGAGCATTGCCGTCACAAGATATTTAACGGTACGTTTGTAATTGATGGCGAAGAAAAACCGTCTTCATTATTCAAACTTATCAAAAAGACATCGCAGGAAAATCCTAATGATATTGTATCGGCTTACAAAGACAACGTTGCTTTTGTAAAGGGCCCGCGTGTACAGCAATTTGCTCCTAAAACAGCAGACAAGCCTGATTACTATCAAATAACAGAATTTGATTCTGTTATTTCTATAAAAGCAGAAACACATAACTTTCCTACTACAGTAGAACCTTTTAACGGTGCTGCAACAGGTAGCGGCGGTGAGATTCGTGACAGGCTTGCAGGTGGCCAGGGTTCGCTTCCGTTAGCGGGTACGGCTGTCTATATGACATCATACTCAAGACTTGAAGAAAATCGCCCTTGGGAAGCAGGTATGGAAGAGCGTAAATGGCTTTACCAGACTCCAATGGACATTCTTATAAAAGCATCCAACGGAGCTTCTGACTTTGGTAACAAATTCGGGCAGCCACTTATCACAGGTTCAGTACTTACTTTTGAGCATGAAGAAGATGCACGCAAACTTGGTTTCGATAAAGTGATCATGCTTGCAGGAGGTATCGGATATGGAAAAGAAAGTCAGTCTATAAAACAAAAACCGCAAACCGGTGATAAAGTAGTTATACTTGGTGGTGAAAACTACCGTATTGGTATGGGTGGTGCAGCAGTATCATCTGCCGATACAGGTGCTTTCAATTCCGGTATTGAGCTTAATGCAATTCAGCGTTCTAATCCTGAAATGCAAAAACGTGCTGCCAATGCGATTCGTGGATTGGTAGAAAGTGAAAACAACCCGATCGTTTCTATTCACGATCACGGTGCAGGAGGCCACTTAAACTGTCTTTCTGAGCTTGTGGAAGAAACAGGAGGTAAAATAGATCTTGACAAATTGCCTGTGGGTGACCCTACCCTTTCGGCTAAAGAGCTAATAGGTAATGAGTCGCAGGAACGTATGGGACTTATTATTGGTCAAAAAGATATAGACACACTTAAACGCATTGCCGATCGTGAGCGTTCGCCAATGTATGAAGTAGGTGATGTTACAGGTGACCACAGGTTTACATTTGAATCTGCTACCACCGGCGCTAAACCAATGGATTTTGCTCTTGAAGATATGTTTGGCTCTTCGCCAAAAACAATCATGGCAGACAAAACCGTTATTACAAACTATACTAACCCTGATTATTCTCAGGACAAAATACACACTTACCTAAACCAGGTGCTTCAGTTAGAAGCAGTAGCTTGTAAAGACTGGTTAACGAATAAAGTTGACCGTTGCGTGGGTGGTAAAGTGGCAAAACAACAAACTGCAGGGCCAATTCAGCTTCCGTTAAACAACGTAGGTGTAATGGCATTAGATTATGCAGGTAAAGAAGGTATCGCAACAACTATAGGCCACTCGCCTGTTGCCGCACTTGTAGATCCTGCTGCGGGAAGCCGTACTGCTATTGCAGAATCGTTAAGTAACATTATCTGGGCTCCGATGAAAGACGGACTTAAAAGTGTGTCGCTTTCAGCTAACTGGATGTGGGCCTGTAAAAATGAAGGTGAAGACGCAAGGCTTTATGAAGCTGTTGAAGCTTGTTCTGACTTTGCTATACAATTGGGCATTAATATCCCAACAGGTAAAGATTCATTATCAATGAAACAAAAATATCCGGATGCTAACGTAATTGCACCGGGTACAGTAATTATATCTGCTGCGGGTAACTGTTCAGACATTTCAAAAATTGTTGAGCCTGTTCTTAAAAAGAACGGTGGCAACATTTACCACATCAACCTTTCGGGTGATGCATTTAAACTTGGAGGATCTTCTTTCAATCAGGTATTAAATAAAGTAGGTAACGATGTGCCAACTATTAAAGATGCCGCATCTTTCAAAAATACATTCAACGTTATTCAGGATCTTATTAAAGCAGGTAAAATTGCTGCCGGTCACGATATAGGAAGTGGTGGTCTTATTACTACGCTTCTTGAAATGAGTTTCCCTCAGGTTAACCTTGGTGCTGAATATGATCTTACAGGTCTTAATGAAGCTGATACGGTTAAAACTTTATTTGCAGAGAACATTGCTATTGTTATTCAGGCAGATGCTTCTGTTGAAGCGGAACTTGCAAAACACAATGTAGCATTCACTAAAATAGGCCAGCCAAAAGAAGGCGGAGTTATCACTATCAAAAACGGTGATACAAACCTTACTTTTGATGTTGCTGAAACAAGGGATACATGGTTTAAAACCTCTTTCTTACTTGATCAGAAACAAAGTGGTAAACAAAAAGCGCAGGAGCGTTTTGACAATTATAAAAAACAACCACTTCAATATACTTTCCCTGCTCATTTTGATGGTAAGAAAGTAGCAATTGATGCATCTAAACCAAGACCTAAAGCTGCTATTATACGTGAGAAGGGTTCTAACTCCGAGCGTGAAATGGCAAATGCTATGTACCTTGCCGGTTTTGATGTAAAAGACGTACACATGACAGACCTTATCTCAGGCCGTGAAACGCTTGAAGATATTCAGTTTATAGGTGCTGTAGGTGGTTTCTCTAACTCAGATGTTCTTGGTTCGGCTAAAGGATGGGCGGGAGCTTTCCTTTACAATGAAAAAGCTAAGGCTGCGCTTGCTAACTTCTTTAAAAGAGAAGATACACTATCGGTAGGTATCTGTAACGGATGTCAGCTGTTTGTAGAGCTTGAGCTTATAAACCCTGACCACGAAGTGAAACCTAAAATGCTTCACAACGATAGCCACAAACACGAAAGTGGATTTACATCAGTTAAAGTCCAGGACAATAACTCGGTAATGCTTTCTACTTTAGCAGGCAGTACACTGGGCGTATGGATCTCTCACGGTGAAGGTAAGTTTAACCTTCCGTATGGAGAAGATCAATATAACATTGTAGCGAAATATGCTTACGAAGGTTATCCTGCAAACCCTAACGGCTCTGCTTTTGATGTAGCAATGATGGCCAGCAATGATGGCCGCCACCTGGTTATGATGCCGCACATTGAGCGCTCTATGTTCCAGTGGAACTGGGCTTACTACCCTGAAGGACGTAACGACGAGGTTTCACCCTGGCATGAAGCATTTGTTAACGCACGCAAGTGGATTGAACAACAATAATTACATTTTAAATTATTAGAATTTTAGATATAACGCCCCACAGAAATGTAGGGCGTTTTGTATTAAAAAAACTACATTTGTATTTATATTTAGATAACAGAATGAGCATAGAAGAAAATAACTTATTGATTAGTTGGAAAACAACGATAAATAATCATCTTAAGCAATCTGAAAAATTCATGTCTGATGTCAAGACAATAGGAATATATTATGAAAAAGTAAAACAAGAGATATTTGAAATAGGATTTAATGTTTTCAAACTATCATCTGATCTTTACTTTAGAGAAAATTTTCACAGTGATATAATTAAATCCTTATTAGACCCTAAAGAAAATCATCAGGAAAAAAACAAATATCTCTTTTTATTCATTGACCTGCTAAATGAAATTGATTCTAAAAATCATATAAATAAATTTGATTTTGAAAATGCAACTGTTATCCGTGAAAGAGCAAACATAGACATATTAGTCATTGATGAAAAAAGTAAAAAAGCTATAATAATAGAGAATAAAATAAATAATGCGGCTGACCAACAAAGACAATTACCAAAATATTACAATCACATAAAAAGTAATTATACAGTATCAGCAATTGTTTATCTCACATTAGATACCTCTAAAAGACCTGATAAGAATGATTGGACAAATGAAGAAATCTCTACTATAGAATCAATATTAAAAATAATACCATCGTATGACCGGTCGAATATAAATCTTTATAAAAATTGGATAGTTCCATGTATTATTGAATCTAAAAACTCAGAAAGCCTTTTTATACTTAAGCAATACGGAAATTTAATCAGACATCTAAATACCATAAATATGGATACTGTTAGCCTTCAAAAATTTTATAATACTTTACAAGCTGAAGAAAATCACAAAACTTCAATTTCTATAAGGAATATGTTAAATGACTTACCTGAATACTTAGCGATAAGAATTGAAGATAGATATAAGAACAAATGCTATCCATTCAAAAACATTTGGAGATATCAAAAAAGAGATACTGTTTTTGATGGTTTTGTATTAAGTGATATTTATATAAAAATGGATATTTGGTGTAGTGAAAATGGATATGAAATCCATTTTTGGAACAGGGATAATCTAGATTTTGACGTTAAAGAATATTTTGTTGATATAAGGTCTTTTAAAGATTTCAGCTATCATGCAGATAAAAAACACAGTATAATTAAGACATTCAATTTTAATGAAGAAGAAAAATTGTTTCACTTCGTTGATACGTTGCTTGATGAGCTAAAAGATCTACAAAATATTACAAACACAAATGGATAATGTAATTGATCAATACTATAACACAAACGCCCCACATTTCTATGCGGGGCGTTTTTATTAAATCTTAAATTAACTTACGACAAGAGTTTTTTATTTATCGGAAGCCAAAATAATATAGTGAAAGTAAGGGAAATTATAACTACAACTGCTGCGCTTGCTATAACAATAGTACTACCGTTGCCTCCCATCATGCCATCCATGTAATCAGCTGTAATAGAAAGGGAATATAACTGGACGACAATGCCAATTACTGCAGCTAACGAATAAACATACAGGCCAATAAGCCTTTTTTGCAACATTAAAATTGCCGCAATAAGTTTACCTATAGCAAGACCGAAACTTATAAAGGTTAAGTATTTCATTCCTTCAACAGGAAATGCTGCACCCTTCGCAAGTGAAAATATCGTACCGATAAGACTGAAAGCTACACCTACTATCGTAAGTATACATAACACTTTCAAAAATGCGTCATTGTATTTTGGTTTTGCTTCAAATTCTTCAAATCCTTTTGTTTGCTCTGTATTACAAACATAGCAGTGAATAGCATCTGCAGCGAGCGTATTACTGCAAGTTGTACATAGTTTCATTGTGATTGTTTTTGGTTGTGCGTAAATATAATAATTCTCTAAGATTGCGCAATGGTTTTAATCGATGCTACTTTTTAGTATTAAATAATGTTCTGCTCTTTCTTATATTTGAACAAAATTTGATTAGTACTTCATGATACGATTTACAGATGTATTGCTAAATATCCTGCTGCTTTTATTTTTTGCATTTAATATATTGGTCTTAAATGGTTTAGGAATGCCATTTCTATTTTTTATACCGCTAATCCTGATTATAGTCCTTAAAATCTATCTGGAAAACAAAAAAAGAATTCTTAAATATGTTGAAGCCGATTTTAAAAGCCTTGGATATGAATTACTGACAGAAAGACCATATAAGCTTTCTGAAACAGAAACGAGCTTTAGACTTTATACCGGAGTCAAAATCAACAACATCCCTATAGAACGTTTTTATTATATAAAACGGTTCGATAGGGTATTTACGACAAAGGCCGAAGACGGAAATAGTTATACTCTATTTACCCGGATTACTAAAGAATGGAATGGCAAAAACACTATAAACATTCGCAAACAACAATTAATCGAATCATAACACTACCGCATTTAATCAATTTACTATATTCTGTATAGCTACTATAACCTTTGATATTTATTAACACTTTATTAAGATTTTCCGTAATTTTGTAGGATAGGATAACGGCCCAACTTCCTTCGACTTAATTTACCTTACTATCTTACCTCCAGGTCAGCTGCCCGTTACTATTATTATTTAACCCAAATCTAAAATTTATCGTGAAACAACCGCTACTAATGGTTGTACTATCTTTTTGTCTTTTTTCACAGTACACATTTGCCCAGGAAGTGGCAACGGAGCCTGAAAAATACACTACACACAACAAAGGAAAATTCTTCATTTATTGGGGAGGTAACAGGGAAACCTATTCAAAATCTGATATCCGTTTTAAAGGTCCGGGCTACGATTTTACCGTTAACAATGCTAAAGCACATGACGAACCTAAAGGATGGCATATAGATTATATCAATCCCGCAAAAATGACCATCCCGCAGACCAATTTAAAAATTGGTTATTTTATTTCAGATCATTATAACATCTCGTTTGGCGTGGACCACATGAAATATGTAATGACACAAAACCAGACGGCTAATATCGACGGCTACATTAATGTACCGCAGGATCATCCGGGAGCTGTTTACAACGGAACTTACAACGGAACGCCGACCGTACTTACCGAAGAATTCCTGAAATTTGAACATACTAACGGTCTAAATTATATCAGTCTTGAATTTGCCCGTGTAGATGATATTTCTAAACTATTCAGCATAGGTAATACAGATATATTTCAGGTTAATATTACCGAAGGTATTGGCGGTGGTATGTTATATCCACGTACAGATGCCACTGTAATAGGTATGAACCGAAACAATGAATTCCATTTTGCCGGTTACGGACTTTCTGCAAAGGCAGGCATCAACCTTACTTTCTTTAAATATTTCTTTATAACAGGAGAGTTAAAAGGTGGTTATGTAGATATGTATGATGTATTAACTACAAACAATGGTCCTGACAGGGCTACACATCACTTTACATACCTACAGCGTATTTTAGCTGTGGGTGGTACATTCAGGATATAATGACCTTCCATATTCTTTTTAAAGGCTGCTTAAATTAGGCAGCCTTTATATTTTATACCATAGTTAAAATTCATGTAACTTAGCTTCATAAATACTAACTACAAAACATGAAACTAAAAACAACACTAAATCTGATTTTAATGATAGCTATTTCATTTACTCTTGCAAATTGCAGTACCACAGTACACACAACCAATGCACCGGTAAAATCTAAACCTCTTCCTCCAGGTCAGGCTAAAAAAATTAATGGCGATAAGAGTGCGAAAAAATATGCCCCGGGCCAAAACAAACATTAATAAAAAATATAACGCCTTCCTATGGAGGCGTTTTTTTATAACTTTATGATGCAAAATATCACTATAATGAAATAGAATAATCTACAGAAAGTGTTTAATAAATTACGATATAGGGAAATTATAATTTTAGTAATTTATTTTTTAATAATTTATAACTTTAGGTGTACATATATATATTTTTCATAATTTGCAGGAACAAACATTATAAACACCTATGACTACTATAACACGCCTGTTTGATTTTCCTTACTACCAGTTGGAAAAATATAACCTTCCGGATGCTCTGGTTACTAAATACGGAAACGAGTGGGTAAAAACCTCAACTAAGGAATATATCGATAAGGCAAATGCTTTTTCACGCGGATTGCTGCGACTCGGCGTTAAGAAAAATGACCGAATCGCTGTAATATCGTCTAATAACAGAACGGAGTGGCATATATGCGATATAGGTATATTACAAACAGGAGCTCAAAACGTACCGGTATACCCTACCATCAGCGAAGAGGATTATGAATACATACTTACGCACTCAGAAGCCAGTTATGTTATAGTATCTGACGAAGAACTGTACAACAAGATAATGTCTATAAGGGCTAATGTGCCCAACTTAAAAGAAGTATATTCTTTTAATGAAGTAAAAGGCTGCAAGAACTGGAATGAAATCCTGGAGCTTGGCAAAGACGAAAGCAATCAAAATGAGGTAAACGCTCTTAAAGATGCTATTACCGAGGAAGAATTGGCTACAGTAATCTATACATCGGGTACTACAGGCAGGCCAAAAGGTGTTATGCTTTCGCACAAGAATATAGTTTCTGATGTATTAATGAGTGCCGAAAGGGTTCCGTTTGAAGCAGGAAACAGCAAGGCATTGAGCTTTTTGCCAATGTGCCATATTTACGAAAGGATGATACTATACTTATACCAGTATTATGGTGTATCTACCTATTTTGCAGAGTCTATAGAAAAAGTTAGTGATAATATTAAAGAAACGCAGCCATTTGTAATTACAGCGGTACCGCGTCTTCTTGAAAAAGTATACGATAAAATCATTGCTAAAGGTGCCGATCTTACAGGCATAAAACGTAAACTGTTCTTCTGGGCAGTAGATGTTGGCCATGAATATGAGCCTAATGGCGCTAACGGCGCATGGTATGGTTTAAAACTAGCCATTGCCCGTAAGCTTATTTTCTCTAAATGGAAAGCAGGACTGGGTGGCAACCTTGAACTTATGGTATCTGGTAGTGCAGCTATCCAGCCAAGGCTTGCCCGTGTGTTTGCCGCAGCAGGTATTCCGGTAATGGAAGGCTACGGACTTACAGAAACCTCTCCCGTTATTGCTGTAAACGACGAACGTAACAGAGGCTTTAAAATAGGCACGGTAGGTAAACCTTTAAAAGGTGTTGAAGTAAAAATCGCAGAAGATGGCGAAATTCTTTGCAAAGGGCCAAACGTAATGATGGGTTACCTTAACGATCCTGAAAAAACAGCAGAAGTAATTACTGATGGCTATTTTCATACAGGAGATATCGGTATTATTGATGAAGAAGGCTTCCTTAAGATTACCGACAGGAAAAAAGAAATGTTTAAAACATCGGGTGGTAAGTACATTGCACCTCAGCTTATAGAAAACGCCATGAAACAGTCACGCTTTATTGAGCAGATCATGGTTATAGGCGATGGCGAAAAAATGCCTGCAGCCTTTATTCAGCCCGACTTTGAATTTGTAAAACAATGGGCATCACGTAAAGGTCTTAACCTTGGCAGTAACGAAGACATTGCCAACAGCAAAGAAGTGCACGACAGGGTTCAGGAAGAGGTTGAAGAAATAAACAAAAAATTCGGTCACTGGGAGCAGGTGAAAAAGTTTGAACTTACCCCGGACGTTTGGAGTGTAGATGGTGGAGAAATGACACCTACCCTAAAACTGAAGCGTAAAGCCGTTAAGGAAAAGTACCAAAAGCTATATGACAAAATATACAGGGACGTTACAACTGATAAAGAAAAATAAAATCTGACTCTCCGCTGCGGCGGAGAGTTTTTTTAATATTTTAACTTTAAATGAAATATAACCGTATAATCATTGTGTTATTCAACATTACCACTACTCTATTTATATTTTTGGTGGCGGCTCCTTATACACAGAAAGAGTTTGACTTAAAGAAAAACTATGGTTCAATCTGTATAGGACTGATTTTTATAGGGATTATATCATATTCTTTAATCCAGTTATACCGCAAAAGAAAATGTAAGCGTTGTAAAACTGCTATGATGAAAAGAAAGTTTAACAACGAAGAGAATGAATATATATTTGTTTGCCCTAACTGTAAATCTGAACAAAGATCAGGAGTATTCATAGGAGGAGATTAAAAAAATCATTATGAGCAACGATCAATTTTATTCCCAACTGGAGGTCAAAAGGATTGCCCTGTGTGAACTGCTATCTGATGAACAATTGTTTGCTGCTATTCCTGAAGACTGGCACGTTATCATTACAGATATTAAAGGTTCTACGCAGGCAGTTCTCGGCGGAAGCCATCAGGATGTTAACCTCATAGCAACCGGAAGTATTGTCACCGTGCTTAACATCGCTTTTAGCATGAACATTACTATTCCGTTTTTCTTTGGTGGTGACGGAGCTACATTTATAGTCCCTCCTTCCCTTATCGATAAGTTAATGCAGGCTCTTGCTTTATACAGAGCAAATACATTTGATAACTTTAAACTTGAACTGCGTACGGGAACGGTACCTGTTGCGGATATTTACTCAAAAGGTCAAAAAATTAATATTGCCAAGTTCAGCAGTTCAGAGCACTTTTCCATCCCTATAGTCCTCGGTGGAGGACTGGATTATGCCGAAAAAATCATTAAAGGCGAAGATTACCTGATAACAGGACATCAGCCACAAATAGAAGAATTAGACCTTACAGGTATGCAATGCCGTTGGGATACTATCCCGCCTCCGCAAAATAAGCAGGAGATTGTAACCCTTCTCATTGTTACCCGTGATGTTGAAAAGCAGGCAGAAGCATTTAGAACGATCCTGCAAAAAATTGATGAGCTATATGGCACGCAGGAAGTGCGTCAGCCAATATCGGTTTCAAGGTTGAAACTTAAAACTACTTTTAGACGGTTAGGACTGGAAATGCGGGTACAACTGGGACGCATAAAATGGGTAGAATTGTTCAAAAACTGGATGGTTACTTTTTCCTGGTATCTTTACTTTAACACTGTTAAAGGTAAAACGTATCTTAAAAGCCTTGTGGAAATGTCTGACACACTGGTTATAGATGGTAAAATAAATACGGTAATTACAGGAACAGCATCTCAAAGAACCGCACTTCAAAAATTATTGGACCAAATGGAGCTTGATGGTGATATAATTTACGGCCTGCATATTAGTAATGCATCGGTTATGTCATGCTACGTAAGAAATCTCGAAGATGACCACATTCATTTTGTAGATGGGTCTGATGGCGGTTACACACAGGCAGCCAGAATGCTGAAAGCAAAACTAAAAAACTAAATTATGCAATCATTTTCTTTATCAAAACCTTTATTGCTTATACTGTTATTTCTTACAGTGTGTATTTTCTGGGTTGTAGTTAATTCATTTGATGTATATACCTATGCAGTAACAGGAGCGATTTTCGAAATACTAAGCATACCGATGCTTTTAATGTTAGCGGTAATTCCTACAGTTTCACTATATTTTTGGTATAGAGATAAGTTTAGCATAAAATCATGGTTTCTTTATATAGGTGTACTTACACCAACCTTTACCACAATACTCTTTAATTACTTTTTTCAATAATAAAAATGATATAACTATAGAACCAAAATGGTTCCCGGTTTTTGTTTTTAGTATCTTCGCGTTATATTTAAATATCATATATGTCTCCTGACTTATACGAAAGTGACAACATATCTAACAAATCTCCAAAATTAAGATATCCCTATTTTCTACAAAAAATTGCGCAATCTAAAGAACTTTGGACGCTTGTAGATAGTGAAGGTGCCTTTGCTTTATTCGAAGTAGAAAATACTATCGTTATCTCTTTATGGAGCGATGAAGCCTATATAGAAAGCAACCTAACTCCGGACTGGGCAGACTGCATTCCATTCAAGTTGGACATGGATACATTACAGGAAATCTTTATTCCACTCATAAGGCAAAACAGTTACCTAATTAATGTTTTTCCCGTAGACAGCCGCGTTGGGCACATTGTATCCCTTAATGATTTTATTACAGACATTAACCGGAAATTATAAAACCTTTGACCTGAATAAAAACATAACAAACCGATTTTACATTGTCAGCATCTTCAATCTGAAAAAATATTTTTCCAAAACAAATATGAAAAAAATACTACCTGCGCTTCTTGTGGCATTGCTAGTTGTTAGCTGTAATTCATCCGATCTTTTAACCAATGAAGAAATAGATCCCATAATACGCAAATCGTTCGATGTTAAAAACGACAGTATAGCAATGGCTGTACGTACGAACAATAATGGTGCATATTATCTTTTAAGTTCGGAAGATTTTTACGCTAAACTGAGTGAAAAAACAAAAACACTTAGAGAAATATATTGGGATCCGAGAACTAAACCTGATGTATCAGTCATGGATGAATTTTACATTTCTCAGGAGGGCATAAAAAACCATGAATTGCATTCCGGTAAAAATGGTTACACCGTACACTTTGCAAATACACAAAAAGAGTCATACGTATCAGTTTTAAAAATACATGCCAATGAACAGCAACATTATCTGTTGGCAGTCATATATAGCTTAAAGGAGGGAAAATGGAAAATAGATAAGATTGTTCCCGCGCGTTACTCGTTTTTTGGTTTTAACGCCAATGATATGTATAAATCTGCAAAAGAAAAGGAAACAAAAGGCTTTACTGTTGATGCATTCGTATTTGCAAATGGTGCACTCAATCTGGTTATGACTGGTGGTAAAGACCTGGTATTTGACAATGATTCAGAAAAAGAAGATTATCGCAACAGCCTGCTGGAAAAATTACAAGATAAGCACGGAAAATTTCCTATTATCATAAAAGAGACAACCCCAGCATGGCAACTTATGAACTTTGATATGGCATACCACAAAAACGGTTTATACACAGCTGTACATTACGGCACCTGGACCCCTATGGATAACGTACCTGCACTTACAGCAGAATATGAAAACGTAAAAAAATATATGGCAGAAAACTTTCCTGATCTTGATAGAAACCAGCCATATATTTTTTACAGGGCCTTTAGCCAGATAGAAGGCCTTTACGGCCGCTATGATATACATGGCTTTATAGATGAAAAAACTAAAACCAGAGCATTGAAGAAATAATAAAGCTACACATACAAAAACATGCTATCCGACAAAGAAACTACAGCCCTTAGCAAATTCTTAAGCCTTGTGCTTCGCCATAAACCACAAACCATTAATCTTACTTTAGATGATAATGGCTGGACATCCACTGAAGAGCTTCTTGAAAAAATGAATAATACAGGGAAAACAATAGATATTGATAAACTAAAATATATTGTTGATACCAATGCAAAAAAACGTTTTGCATTTAACAATGACTTTAGCAGTATTAGAGCCAGTCAGGGTCATTCTGTTTCAGTAGAGCTTGGTTATACTCCACAAGAGCCACCATCCATTTTATATCATGGTACTGCCGAAAAAAATATAGCATCAATCCTTTCGTCCGGTCTCGTAAAAGGCAACCGCCACCATGTTCTTTTGAGCAGTAATACAAATACAGCAATTACCGTTGGCAGCCGCCACGGCAAGCCGGTATTACTTGAAGTGGCAGCCGGACAAATGCACTATGACGGGCACCATCTTTATGTTTCAGAAAATGGAGTGTGGCTTACAGAACATGTTCCTTCACAATATCTTAAACTTTTAAACAACATAAAGTAACATAATTTATAATCATAGATTTTTCTCTACTCCCGCCCTCGCAGGAGTTTTTTATTGCCATATTCTTCAGAATAAATTGCTATATTTACTATAAACACACAGAAAACGCATACGTATTTAATTAACAATAATTTTTTACGAATTTAATATGCATGCATAATAAATATTTTGTATATTTGAAAAACAATAACCTATGAAAGAGAAAACAATAGACTACGCACTGAGGGCTACATGGCAGGCAGTTTCAAGAATGTACAATGAAGAGGCCTCTAAATATGGTGCCAGCATGTCAGTAGGTTTTGCTTTGCTTTCCATTGATAAAGACAACGGAATTCCGTCAACTGCATTGGGTCCTCAAATGGGCATGGAGCCTACCAGCCTGACCAGGACACTCAAATCGATGGAGGACAAAGGTCTTATTGTACGAAAGAAAAATCCGGTAGACGGACGTGGGGTACTTATACACCTTACAAAACTCGGAAAGGAAAAAAGAGAGCTTTCGCGCGACAGGGTGCTTAAATTTAATGAAGTGGTACGCCAGCATATATCTCAGGAAAAACTGGAGAGCTTTATGGAAGTAGCCGATATAATAAATGAACTAATATCTGAAAAACTGATATTTAACAACGATAATAACGAACCAACTGAATAACAAACAAACGCGGAGGTTTGGTCTTTATAGCCGGGCATCCGTAAACTAAAAAAGAACAAAATAAATGAAACGCACTATTAAGAAGGCAGCCGTAATAGGCTCCGGTATAATGGGATCGGCAATTGCCTGCCATTTTGCCAATATAGGTGTTGAAGTACTTTTGCTGGACATACCGCCAAGAGAACTAACCGAAGCTGAACAAAAAAAAGGACTTACACTTGATAACAAAGCTGTAAGAAACAGGATAGTTAACGACCACCTTGCTAACTCCCTAAGATCTAAACCCTCTCCTATTTACCATCAAAAGTTTGCCGAAAGGATTAAAACAGGTAATACAGAAGACGACATGGCAAAAATTGCCGATGTAGACTGGATTATTGAAGTTGTTGTAGAAAGACTTGATATTAAGCAAAAGGTTTTTGAACAGATTGAAAAATATCGTAAACCGGGAACCCTTATAACCTCAAACACTTCAGGTATCCCTATCAATTTTATGAGCGAAGGCCGCAGCGAAGATTTCCAGAAACATTTTTGCGGTACACACTTCTTCAACCCACCACGTTACTTAAAACTTTTCGAAATAATTCCTGGTCCACAAACTTCATTTGAAGTACTGGACTTCCTTAATAACTACGGTGAAAAATTCCTTGGCAAAACATCTGTTGTTGCTAAAGACACTCCTGCCTTCATTGGCAACCGTATAGGTATTTACGGTATCATGAGCCTTTTCCATCAGGTGAAGGAAATGGGTCTTACTGTAGAAGAAGTTGATAAACTTACTGGTCCGGTTATTGGGCGCCCTAAGTCGGCTACCTTCCGTACGGTTGACGTAGTTGGTCTTGATACCCTTGTACATGTTGCCAACGGTATTTATGAAAACTGTCCTAACGACGAAGTTCACGAACTGTTTAAACTGCCGGGTTTCATCGACACGATGATGACCAACAAATGGCTGGGCAGCAAAACAGGACAGGGATTCTACAAAAAAGTAGATAAAGATATCCTTACACTTGACCTGGATACTTTAGAGTACCGCCCGGGTAAGAAAGCATCGTTTGCTACACTTGAACTTACCAAAACAATAGAAAACCCTATAGACCGCTTTAAAGTGCTTATAAAAGGTACCGATAAGGCCGGGGAATTCTATCGTAAGAATTTTGCAGGTACTTTCTCTTATGTATCTAACCGTGTTCCTGAAATTACAGACGACCTTTATAAAATTGATGATGCTATGAAAGCCGGCTTTGGCTGGGAGAATGGCCCTTTTGAAATTTGGGATGCTGTTGGTGTAGAAAAAGGACTTGAACTTATAGAAGCCGAAGGGCTTACTGTTGCACCGTGGGTGCGCGAAATGCTTGCCAACGGAAGCAAAAGCTTCTATACGCTTAAAGAAGGCGTTAAATATTACTACGACCTTAAGTCGAAAGCACAGATAAAAATTCCGGGACAGTATGCATTTATCATTCTGGACAACATCCGCGAAAGCAAAAAAATATGGACCAATGGCGAATCTATCATTCAGGATCTGGGTGATGGAATCATTAACCTTGAGTTCCGTTCTAAAATGAATACCATTGGCGGAGGCGTGCTTCAGGGTATTAACAAAGCCATAGACCTTGCCGAAAAAGAATATGACGGACTTGTTATAGGAAACCAGGCAGCTAACTTCTCTGTTGGCGCTAACATCGGGATGATTTTTATGATGGCTGTTGAGCAGGAATATGACGAGCTTAATATGGCTATCAAAATGTTCCAGGACACAATGATGCGCGTACGCTACTCTTCTATACCTGTAGTTGTTGCACCTCACGGCATGACACTTGGCGGTGGCTGCGAAATGAGCATGCATGCCGATAAGGTTGTTGCAGCCGCCGAAACATACATTGGGCTTGTAGAATTTGGCGTGGGGGTTATCCCCGGCGGAGGCGGATCTAAAGAGATGGCGCTTCGTGCTTCAGATACATTCCGTAAAAATGACGTTGAGCTTAACGTGCTTCAGGAGTACTTCCTGACTATTGGTACGGCTAAGGTTTCTACTTCGGCTTATGAGGCGTATGACCTTGGTATCCTTCAAAAAGGAAAAGATGTTATTGTAGTAAATAAAGACAGGCAGATTGCCGAAGCTAAAAAACACGCTAAACTTCTTGCTGAAGTAGGTTATACACAACCGGTAAAACGTAAAGATGTAAAAGTACTGGGTAAACAGGCACTGGGTATGTTCCTTGTAGGAACTGACAGTATGGAAGCCGGACATTACATCTCTGAGCATGACAAGAAGATTGCTAACAAACTGGCTTATGTAATGGCTGGTGGCGACCTTTCTGAACCTACATTGGTTACAGAACAATATCTTCTTGACCTTGAAAGGGAAGCTTTTTTATCACTTACAGGTGAAAGAAAGACTCTTGAAAGAATTCAGTTTATGTTAACCAAAGGAAAGCCTCTCCGCAACTAATTTCAGTATTAATCTGAAGTCAAAAATTTAAAAAATGAAAACAGCATATATAGTTAAGGCTTACCGTACTGCGGTAGGAAAAGCTCCGAAAGGAGTATTTAGGTTCAAGCGACCTGACGAACTGGCCGCTGAAACCATACAGTTCATTATGAATGAACTGCCTGATTTCGATAAAACAAGAATTGATGACGTAATGGTAGGTAACGCCATGCCGGAAGCTGAGCAGGGATTAAACTTTGCACGTCTTATTTCCCTTATGGGGCTTAAGATAGACGACGTTCCGGGTGTTACTGTAAACCGTTACTGTGCGTCCGGATTAGAGACTATTGCTATGGCTACTGCCAAAATACAATCAGGCATGGCCGACTGTATTATTGCAGGTGGTGCCGAAAGCATGAGCTATATTCCAATGGGAGGTTACAAACCTGTTCCTGACTATCAGGTAGCAAAAAATGGCCATGAAGATTATTACTGGGGTATGGGTTTAACTGCCGAAGCTGTTGCTAAACAGTTTAAAGTATCTCGTGAAGATCAGGATTTATTTGGTTATAACTCGCATCAAAAGGCGCTAAAAGCGCAAGCTGAAGGCAAATTTGACCGTCAGATAGTTCCAATCACTATTGAACAGGTATATGTAGATGAAAACGGCAAAAAAGCCACTAAAAGCTATACTGTTACTAAAGATGAAGGTCCAAGAGCTGATACCTCTTTAGAAGCATTAGGCAAACTAAAACCTGTATTTGCAGCTGACGGTAGCGTTACGGCAGGTACCTCATCGCAAATGAGTGATGGTGCTGCCTTTGTAATGGTAATGAGTGAAGCTATGGTAAAAGAACTTAAGCTTGAGCCTATTGCCCGTATGGTTAGCTACGCAGCTGCAGGTGTCGAACCGAGAATTATGGGTATCGGTCCGGTTAAAGCCATTCCTAAAGCTCTTAAAATGGCTGGTCTACAATTAAATGATATTGAACTTATTGAACTTAACGAGGCTTTTGCATCGCAATCGCTTGCTGTAGTCCGCGAGCTTGGCATTAACCCTGATATCGTAAACGTAAACGGTGGAGCTATCGCGTTGGGTCACCCACTAGGTTGTACCGGAGCTAAATTATCGGTTCAGCTATTTGACGAAATGAAACGCCGTGGCAACGAAGGGAAATATGGTATTGTTACCATGTGTGTGGGTACAGGTCAGGGTGCTGCGGGAGTTTACGAAATACTTTAACATTCCAACTTACAAACAACATATAAAACATTAACGAAATGAGTGAAATAGCAAGAGGAGGCCAATTCCTCGTAAAGGAGACAAAGAGCGAAGACATCTTTACTCCTGAAGATTTTTCGGAAGAGCAGATCATGATGCGTGACTCGGTTAAAGAATTTGTTGACCGTGAAATATGGCCTAACAAAGAACGTTTTGAGAAAAAAGACTATGCGCTTACCGAAGAAACTATGCGTAAAGCCGGAGAACTTGGCTTTCTTGGTGTAGCTGTTCCTGAAGAATACGGCGGACTTGGCATGGGCTTCGTTTCTACTATGCTTGTTTGCGATTATATTTCGGGTGCTACAGGTTCGTTCTCAACTGCTTTTGGTGCACATACAGGTATTGGCACTATGCCGATTACCCTTTACGGAACCGAAGCACAAAAACATAAATATGTACCCAAACTTGCTTCAGGGGAATGGTTTGGCGCTTACTGTCTTACTGAACCGGGTGCAGGATCTGATGCTAATTCAGGAAAAACAAAAGCCGTACTTTCTGAAGATGGTACACATTATAAAATCACAGGCCAGAAAATGTGGATATCGAATGCAGGCTTTTGCAGCGTGTTTATCGTATTCGCAAGAATTGGTGATGATAAAAACATTACAGGTTTCATTGTAGAGAATGATCCATCTAACGGAATAACTCTTGGTGAAGAAGAACATAAATTAGGTATCCGTGCGTCTTCTACGCGTCAGGTTTTCTTTAATGATACCAAAGTACCGGTGGAAAACATGCTTTCTGAAAGAGGCAATGGCTTTAAGATCGCTATGAATGCTCTTAACGTAGGCCGTATTAAATTGGCAGCTGCCTGTCTTGATGCTCAAAGAAGAGTTACATCGGCTGCTGCGAAGTATGCTAATGAGCGTATTCAGTTTAATACCCCTATCGCAAGCTTTGGTGCTATACGTGCTAAACTGGCTGAAATGGCTACCAACTGCTATGCAGGGGAAAGCGCTTCTTACCGTGCAGCGAAAAACATCGAAGACCGTATCAATGCACGTGTTGCTAATGGCGAATCGCATCAGGATGCAGAACTTAAAGGTGTTGAAGAATTTGCTATAGAATGCTCTATTCTTAAAGTAGCGGTATCTGAAGATGTTCAGAACTGTTCTGACGAAGGTATCCAGATCTTTGGTGGTATGGGCTTCTCTGAAGATACACCAATGGAGAGCGCCTGGAGAGATGCAAGGATTGCGCGTATCTACGAAGGTACAAACGAAATTAACCGTATGCTGTCTGTAGGCATGCTTGTTAAGAAAGCAATGAAAGGCCATGTAGACCTTTTAGGCCCTGCAATGAAAGTTGCTGAAGAGCTTATGGGTATCCCGTCGTTTGACACCCCTGATTATTCTGAGCTTTTTGCAGAAGAGAAAGAAATGATTGGCAAACTTAAAAAAGCGTTCCTAATGGTGGCAGGTTCGGCAGTGCAAAAGTATGGCCCTGCTTTAGATGAGCATCAGCAATTGCTAATGGCAGCGTCTGATATTCTTATCGAGATCTATATGGCAGAATCGGTAATACTTCGTACTGAGAAACTGGCCAAGAAAAAAGAAGCTGATAACGTAAAAGAACAAATTGCAATGGCACAGCTTTATTTATACAAAGCCGTAGATATTGTAAACATTAAAGGTAAAGAAGGCATTGCTTCTTTCTCTGAAGGCGATGAGCAGCGTATGATGATGATGGGGCTTAAGCGTTTTACCAAATACAACAATATGCCTAATGTAGTGGCTTTAAGAGAAACTATTGCGGCTAAAATCGTAAGCGAAGGACACTACGCTTATTAATAATTTCAGTTTTTAGTTTGTTTACAAACCCTGCTTTTCCGGCGGGGTTTTCTTTTATTATAAATTATAGTATTGAGATATGAAATACGAGATATGAGATCTGAATTTTAGCTGAGAGAGTAGATTAACCATCTAATTCTCAATTCTCAATTCTCAATTCTCTCTAATAACTAAAAACCCGTAATACATTTACATTACGGGTTTCTATCATAGCTACTGTTATTGGTTAGTCAATAGGTGGTTTTCTCCTAAGCATGTTGAGTACTATCATAACGATAGCTACTACAAGCAACAGGTGAATAAGGGCGCTGCCTACATGATAGGCGAAGCTACCCAAAGCCCAGATAACGACTAATATTACAGCAATTATGTATAATAAATTTCTCATAGCAATTTTTTAAGTGTGAAACGTATTATTTAATAGCGTCTACTTTTTCTTTAGCCATTTTAGAATGCTCAAGATGTTTTCTTAATGTAGGAATCATGTTAGCCGCCCACATTCTTATATCTGCATCTTCAGCTTTCTCAGAAGCTTTTTCCATTTTCTCAATCATTTTTTCATGACCTTCTACCATTTTGTCTGTATAAGCCTTGTCAAAATCATGACCTGTTTTGTCGTTAAGATCTTTAAAAGCATCCTGACCTTTTTCAGTTAAAGAAGCAGGAAGTGTTATATTTTTCTTAGCTGCTAATGCTTTGGTTTCCGCAGCCGCTTTTTCGTGCTGCTCTACCATCATTTTACCTAATGCTTTTACATCTGCATTGGTACTTTTTTGCTGAGCCAGTTTACCAAGTTCAATTTCTTTCATATCAACTTCTGAAGCTGCAACCAGGTAATCAGAATCTTTTTCTTTTTCCTCATTTACATCGTCAAATTTTGCTTCGTTTTGGTCTTCGGCAACTTCTTTAGGATCTTCCTGCTTTGGTTCGTTTTTGCATGACTGCATTCCGAAAGATAATGTTACTACTGCTGCTCCAAGAAGCGTCTTACTAAATAGTGATGTCCTTTTCATAATAGGTATGTTTTGTTATTTGATTTGTTTCTTACGAAATTAGCCCATAAAATTGCACAACCCTGTTAGCGTTATCACAATACAGTGTTAGCAAAATACTAAAACATCATTTTAGCGGTCAAAAGAAAAAAGCTCAACATCTTTATTCTCTTTCCCCAGTATCATATCCCTTATAATCTCGGCAGCAATAAGGCTAAATGTAATTCCGTTTCCGCCAAAGCCTAATGCAAAATAACTGTTTGGCAATTTGTCATAAGGGCCTATGTAAGGTAATCCGTCTTTAGTAGATCCAAAAGTTCCTGTCCAGGCAAACTCTGGTTTAAAGTCAAGATGCGGAAATAGGGTATTGATGTCTTTGGTAAGCTGTTTTGTCTTGCTTTTCATAAGTTTATCACGCTTATGCGAATCACTAAAATTCACGTCGCGACCTCCTACCAGTACCCTGTTATCAGGTGTTGTTCGTACATATAAGTAAGGGTCTGCCGTATTCCAGATAAGCACATCATCCTTCCAGAAATTAGGTTCATTATACTGTTCGCTTATCACTGCATAAGTAGAGAGAAGATCAACAATTTTTTTATCTATAAAATCAACCACTTCATAACCTGTAGCATATACCAGCTTTTTAGCTTTAATTGTATAGCCCGATTCTGTTTTTAGAGTAACACCACTTTTGTTGTGTTTAATATCAGTTACGGGTGTACGGTCAAAAATATCCTCTGCCCTACCCTTTTTATGCTTATGCTGTAAAAGGCAATGCGTAAACATATAGGCATTAGTCTGAGCACCCTGATCTGACAATATTGCACCAGGCGCATCTATATTATATTCTTTTTTTAGCTCATCAGCCTCAAGATAACGCACTTTAAACCCAGCTTCTTTACGTGCTTCATATTCTTTCTTAAGCCATGATACATCTTTTTTGTAAGCAGCATAGTACAGGCTTTTTTTCTTTTCGAAATAATCCAGTCCCCTGTCCTTTACTATTTTCCCGAGTTTATCTATGGCTTCACTGCAAAGCTGGTAGGCGCGCTCCGCTTTTTCTTTACCTATCATTTCGGTAAGCTTATACAACGGCACATCTATTTCATATTGAAGCAACGATGTACTGGCACTCGTGCTCCCCAGCCCTATAGTGCGCGCATCAATGGTAACACAGTCTATACCTGCATTAACCAGATGATATCGAACCAATGCGCCTGATATTCCTGCACCAATTATAGCAACCTCAGTTTCTATATCGTGATCCAGTTTAGGAAAGGTAAATGGAAGCCCATCTTTAATGAGCCAAAACGGATATCCTGCTTTTAATGTCATGGTAAAATTGCTTATCTATCAAATTTATTGCTTTTGCTGACGATAGATTTAACATGAAATAAATTATAGGTTTTATTTAACTGTTGTTCAATGCATGAAAAAAAGCATAGTTTTGCAGTATAAATCCCAACGATGATAAACCCTTCTGCCAGCGGCTGGATCGACAAGTTTTTTGCTCAGCTAAAAAGCAAGTTGCCTGTCTATGCAAACTCCCATGATTTTTACCGATCAGTAAGGGATTCAGGGTTTATATACGGTCATGTAGTGTCTTTTAGTAACATAGATTCTAAAGAGACCAAGGGATGGATTACAGAAGAAATTACCAAAGCAGCCTTACTGAATACACTGTATGATGTATACAGGCTTGTTGAAAAACAGGATGAGCCTAAAGACTTTATAAAAAAAGTAATTCTTTTTTATAACGAAATGACACCCGAAGGGTTCTCTTTCTTCAAAAAAGTATTGCCTGCATCTACACCAAGCCATCAGTTAGAAGAAATACTGGACGAGCGCATAAAAACTAACGATAACATTATAAGCCGAAGTTTTTCGCACATACTTACCAATGCGTTGTTGTTTATGGATATACTGGCTTTTCGCCAGTACCTTCACAATAAGGAAATACCCGAAAAGTACCTAAAAAAACTGGAAGAAACGGTTATGAGTATTGTTTCACTTGCGCTTAAGGTTAAAGATAAGCCTTCTGCATATGATGAGCTTCTTATAAAACTATTTGAATCTTCTGTGCGTTATACTAAGTTCTCTAAGATAAACGCTGACGACCTTGACAAACTAGAGCTTAAATACTTTAGTACTAAGCCCGAAAAAAATTACCTGCTCGATATGGCAGGTATGGCAATATGGAGCGATGGCAAAATTCAGGAAGCGGAAATTGATTTTCTTTATAAACTTGCAGCCCAAATGGACATGGATGATGATATTGCCGCAGAAAGCATTGCCTCCTTTGATGTGTTCATTAAACTGAATCGCAAAGAAGTGCCTTTCTTTAAATATTCAAATCCTGTAAAACATTTTTATGAACACGCTTCACAATCGGTAGTTTTGCTGATAAACCGTAACAAAAACCGTCTAATAAAAGAGTTGTCTAATAATGGCGAACTTATGTTGCTGCTTACCCACTCTACCCATCGTAATCTTGACGAGAAAGAAAAAAAGAAGATAAAAAAACAGTTATTAGAAATCTGTAAAACTGTTCCTTCACTTACTATTTTCTTATTACCGGGCGGAAGTTTATTATTACCATTGCTTATAAAATTCATTCCGCAATTACTGCCTACAGTTTTTAATGAGAACCTTGATAATGAATAAGCCCGAAAAAAAGCCTTTTATACTTTGGCAGATTATAGGAGCATTTTTTAATTTCTTAAGTGCTTTTGACAACGATTAATCTTTATACTATGAAATTTTATACCATCATTATATCAGTATTATTTACAATAGTTATAACAAGTTGTAATAAAACTGAAAACAAAGCAGAAGATGCAGTTCTTGAAGAGCTTCCGGCACCAACCGATGAGATGGAGAATCTACATCGCATTGATGATAGCCTTGCCATAAACAAATTACTGACAGACCTTCACAGATGGCATCTAAAAACGGAAAAAGTTCTTGATTTTGATGTATATCTTGCAAAACCAAACGATACGCTGTATGCAGGGATAGATAATGAAAAACACAGCAAAAGAGTTGCTGCCTTAAAGGCAACAGGCTTTTTTACAGATGCATTTATCGAAAATTACAACAAAATTGCCACAACCATAGATACAGGACTTAAAAAAGGTACTGCTGTATATCCTGTGGGCGAACTTCCTCCGTATGGCAATGATGCCGACCCGTGGACGAATTCACAGGATTATCCTGATAATTACTGGAAAAAAATAATACTATACAATCTTACATATAATAACGATATTGTATCATCAACATGGAGTTTTGGCGATAATAAATATGATTGCCAATTTAAAAAAGTTGACGGAAAATGGAAAGTTGACTGGCTTGATGGTTTTGATTATAAATCGTTTACCGAAGGATTGCTAACAAAATAGAGACATAAAAAAAGACCGCCTTTTAGAGCGGTCTTTTCATTTATCCAAAACAAAAAATAACGGGTATTAAAATTTCAGTTGGTGTACCTTATCAAGGTCGGTATTGTCGCAAAAGTTTACATCAAGGTCTTTCACGATACCACTGTCAAGTCCGTAAACCCATCCGTGCAGGCAAAGTTTCTGGCCGTTTTTCCATGCATTCTGTACAATTGATGTCTTAGCAAGATCACTCACCTGCTCTTTAACGTTAAGCTCTACAAAGGCATTAAACCTGTCGTTTTCATCAATAATAGAGTTTAAGTAAGTGTGATGATGCCTGTAAACATCTTTAATATGCCTGATCCAGTTATCAATCAAACCTATAGAATCATTACCCATAGCTGCTTTTACACCGCCACAACCGTAATGGCCGCATACGATAACGTGTTGCACTTTAAGTACGTTTACAGCATAATCAAGAACACTAAGCATATTCATATCTGAATGAATAACCATATTGGCAATATTCCTGTGAACAAATACTTCACCCGGTTGTGCACCAATAACCTCATTAGCAGGTACGCGGCTGTCTGAACAACCAATCCATAATAATGGTGGTGCCTGCCCTTTTGCCAGTTTTGCAAAATATTCAGGGTCATCTTTCAGCTTAGTTTCAGACCATATCTTGTTATTATCTAATATTTTTTTATAAAATTCGTCTTTATTATGTGCGTGATGTGTGTGTTCCATATTATGTGGTTTCTGCATTTGCAGAAGTATTTTTTTTATTAAACTTTACTCTTTTTTACCTTGTGTTCTACAAACACATTTTGTTTGCCTGTTTCTGAATTTTCAAGTTCATAGGCTTCTTTAAACCCTATCAGCTTTACTTTTACTTTCATTTCTTTTGCCTTAACATTCCTGAATTCCTCAATAAGATCAAGTACATCATGGGCAATGTATACCGTATCAGACGCATCTATAATAACCTTTGAGTTTTCGGGGATATCATTCAGGGTAGCTTTAATGGCTGCTTTGTTCAGGAACGAAACTTCCTGCGCCAGGTCTATATGAATGACATCTCCTTCAGCATATTCTTCCTTCCTAAAGTTGTAAGCTCTTTTCAGGTTACCCCTCAATATAAATATAATACTGATTATCATACCTAATGCAACCCCTTTAAGCAGGTCGGTAAACACTACTGCCAGTAAGGTAGCGATAAAGGGTACAAACTGGTATTTACCTTTATGCCAAAAGTGAAGCACTGTAGCCGGCTTTGCCAGTTTATATCCTACAAGGATAAGTACTGCTGCAAGTGTAGCCAGTGGAATTTTATTCAACACCATCGGGATGCTCAATACACAAATAAGCAGTAAAACACCGTGTATAATAGATGACATCTTTGTTTTGGCTCCCGCATTGGCATTCGCCGAAGAGCGTACTACTACCGATGTCATTGGCAACCCTCCAAGCAAAGCGCTTACCATGTTACCTATTCCTTGTGCTTTAAGCTCATTATTAGTATCGGTATAACGTTTTTGTACATCCATCCTGTCCGATGCTTCTATACATAAAAGTGTTTCGATAGAAGCTACAACAGTAATCGTAGCAGCTGTAATCCATACCTGCGTGTTGCTGAATGATGAAAAATCTGGCGATACAAAAATATTTGTAAATTCTTCAAAAGATTGCGGTACGGGTAGTTTCACTAAATGTGTTGGCAATATCTCGAGCCTGCTGCCTGTCCTTATAAATATTTCGTTCAGTATGATGCTAACAACTACTGCAACCAGTGCACCCGGAACCAATTTTAATCTTTTAAGAGCAGGAATCCTGTCCCACAATAAAAGTATAGTAACAGATATTGCTGTTATTATAATAGCACCCAAATGAAAATAATTCAATGCGCCTAATATAGACGAAAATGTATTTCCTCCGGTAGTTTCAAAGAAAGCTTCATCACCCTCAAAGTCGGCATCAAAGCCCACAGCGTGTGGCAACTGCTTAAGGATAATGATAATACCAATACCCGCAAGCATACCTTCGATAACATTGGATGGAAAATAATTAGAAATGCTTCCCGCTCGTATAAATCCTAAAACCAACTGGAATAATCCTGCAAGGAAAACACTAAGCAAAAAGGCTTCAAATGAGCCGAGCGTACCAATTGCTGTTAGCACAATAGCTGTAAGACCGGCCGCAGGGCCCGAAACACTTATGTGAGATTTACTTAGTAATCCCACAACGATACCACCTATGATACCCGAAATAATACCTGATAACGGCGGCGCACCAGAGGCAAGAGCAATACCTAAACATAGCGGTAGTGCTACTAAAAAAACCACAAGACCTGATGGAAAATCGGTCTTAAGGCTACTAAAAAGATTTGTCTTTTTTGTCATAAACCGAAAAAAAATATAATACAATTACGCTCTCAGACACACGTGTATCTAAGCAGCAGCCCAATAGGCAACGAATTGAATTATAATAAGTTCGGTGGAGGTGAATGTATCTCGCATGAAACATTATCATGTTCCATAGGATTAGGAGATACTATTTTTGGAGTTTTCTTTGTAACCACAAAGAAAGAAAGTTGCAACTCCACATAAGGAGTTGCTTTAACTTCTTTTATTTCTTTTTGAATTTCTTCTTCTGTAAGACTGTAAACCATAGACATATCTGTATCATCCTGAAGCAGGCTCACAATCGTGGGAGCTGCCAAAAATGTCAGGAACAGAAATAATACTATGTTTACAATTATTTTCATGAAGTGCAAATATACGCATAAATCCCAGCAAAATCTGCGCCAGTATTATCTTGTCATTAAATTTCTTCTTCGCTCCATGCTTTCATCATCCACATGGTTTTTTCCTGCTCTTTAATAAAATCACTCATCATAGAGTTAGTGCCTTCATCATTTATCTTACCGCTTTCGTCAAGAATTACCCTTTCAATCTTTAGCAGATCAGCAATGGAGTTAATAATAAGACTAATAGCTTCAGTATCTTTAGATATATTTTTACCTATCTCAAGCCTGTTATTGGTAATATAATCTTCAAAAGTATGTAGAGGCCTTCCGCCAAGTGTAAGTACGCGTTCTGCAATAAGATCAATCTTAAGCTGTGCATCATTGTATAACTCCTCAAATTTTACATGAAGATCAAAAAATCGCTTTCCGCGAATGTTCCAGTGAATACCTCTAAGGTTTTGGTAATACACCTGAAAATTAGAGAGC
>Ga0157370_10000775_pt1 | contig 40028 bp, 39 predicted proteins | sample C35metaG_FD_113463 | JGI IMG/M metagenome (GOLD analysis project Ga0157370, IMG submission 113463) | Corn rhizosphere microbial communities from Kellogg Biological Station, Michigan, USA - C3-5 metaG | ecosystem: Host-associated > Plants > Roots > Rhizosphere > Soil | place: USA: Michigan... | reverse complement strand
CTTGGCGCGTTTTTGATGGGAATAAGTTTCTTTTCACTTTTGTTTGAAGGATGGGTTGGTATACTATTAATAAGTATGATTATTATATCCTACGCAGAAATGCTAAACTTCCCTTTTTCTAACAGCTTTGCTATGAACCGCGCTCCAAGAGGACGTGAAGGTCAATACATGGCAGCCTATACAATGACCTTTAGCCTTGCTCATATTTTAAGCGGCAAAACAGGGCTGGAAATAATTGCCCGATGGGGTTATTCAGCCAACTGGATTTTTATGGGTTGTATTGGACTGCTGGCTACTTTTATTTTGTTATATCTTAATAATAAGCTTCTTAAAGAAAACACATAACTTTATTTACGGCATCGTACAATAAAAAAACTATTATTTTAGTTATATAACTACAAAAATAGTTGTGTAACTAAAATAATAGTTTTAAGTTTGGATTATAAATAAGATGCCATGCAAAAGTTAACGAACAAAGAAGAAGAGATAATGCATATATTATGGAAGCTTGAGAAAGCTTTTGTAAAAGATGTGCTTATGGAAGTTGAGGATGATAAGCCTCATTACAACACCCTTTCTACCATTATAAGAAATCTTGAAGAAAAGGGGTATGTAAAGCATAATGCTTATGGCAATACACATCAATATTATCCTGTAGTAACTAAAGAAGACTACAGGAAAGGTTTTATGAGCAATGCTATTGAAAGTTATTTTAATAACTCCTATAAAAGCATGATATCTTTTTTTGCAAAGGAAGAAAAAATAAGTGCTACCGAGCTTCGCGAAATTCTTGAAATGATTGAAAAAAAGGAATGATATGGAAAGTTTTATTATCTATATAGCCAAAGCATCAGGACTTATTGCTCTTTTTCTAATTGCTTATTATGCCCTGTTGCGTAAAGAAACCTTCTTTACTTCAAACCGTGGTTTTCTGCTTGCAGGATTATTCACCTCTGCCCTGCTTCCTTTTGCAGAATATACAAAAGTGATTTGGGTAGATCCGGCCCCTAAAGTAGAAGCCGCTGAGCATACTGGTCAAAGTATAGACTTAAATCAGTTAATGCTATTACAACAGCAAATGATAATGGATACGGCAAAACAAGAACAATCATTTACTATAAACTGGTGGTATGTAGCATGCAGTATATATGTAATTGGAGTATTGTTTTTCTTTACCCGCCTTATTATAGATTTTATTGCCATAAGACGCATATTAAAGGGAAACAAAATTGTAAAAGAAAGTGGGTACAAACTTATAGACTCAAAAAAGGTTTCATCTCCCTTTTCGTTCTTTAACTATATAGTATATAATTCTGCTGTTCTTAATACTGAAGAGCTTGAAAGTATTATTAGTCATGAAAAAGTACACAGCAGGCAAAGGCATTCAGCCGATATGATCATCAGCCAGCTATTTTGTATTGCCTTTTGGTTCAATCCGCTTGTATGGCTTTATAAAAAATCAATTTCTCAAAATCTTGAATTTATTGCCGACGCTGTTGCAATCAGGCAGCTTGCTGACAAGAAAGTATATCAAAAAACCCTGCTGAAAATAACCCTTCAACCGGAATGCATCGCAATCACCAATCATTTTTATCAATCATTAATCAAAAAACGAATCGTTATGTTAAACAAAAAACAGTCTAAAAGACGTAACTCTTGGAAGTACGCGATTGTACTTCCTGCGCTGGCAGCTTTTATGCTCGCCTTTCAGGTAAAAGTAGTGGCCCAGGAGAAATCACCGGCTGTGAACAGTGTATCACAGGAAAAAACAAAAATTGCTATCACTGTAAGCAAAAATGATACAGATGAAGAACTGGCTGAACAGGCAGGTATCTTTAAAGATGAATTTGATGCCGATGTAACTTTTAGTAACATGACCCGAAATGCATCGGGCGAAATTACAGCTCTTACAGTAACTGTAAAAGATAAAAACAACTCAAGAAATTATATTGTAAATGGAGATGAGCCTATTAAGACTTTTTCAATTGAAATGGAAAAAAGCAGCGATACAGGCGAAAACATTATATCATTTGACAATTTTGGTAAAAACAACAGCATAACTGCAAACAATATAAGCTACGCGTCATCCGATACACTATCTAAGAAAAATATAAAAGCAGAAAGGCCGGTTGTAATTGCATCGCCAGCATATGAAAATTCTAATAATAACCCCGTTGGTACAAATATTTACAAAGGTGCACTTGTTGTTGTAAATGGTGTTAAACAGGAAAAAGATACCGATGCTACCCAGTTGCAATTACCAAAAGGGCAAACTATTAGTTATATGAATGTTCTTTCTGCTAAAGAAGCTAAAAAGAAATATGGCAGGGAAGCTAAAAAAGGTGCTATAGAAATAACTACAAAAAAAGTAGCTCCAAACGTCATATCATATCCTGCTAATTATTCTTACTCTTACAGCGACGAAGAGGATGCGAGAGAAGGTTTTGAAATGCCGCCTATGCCACCAATGCCTCCTATGGATGAAATTATGGGCTATGCAAGGATGGGGGTTAATGAAGGGATGAAAGCACTGTCTGAAATTGACTGGCAAAAAGAAATGGATTTTGAGGGTCTTTCTATAGAAGACAGAAAAGAAATTCAGGAAGAAATGAAAAGGGCTAAAATTGAAATTGAAAAGGCAATGAATGATCCTGATGTCAGGAAAGCAATGACAGAACATTCATTTGCCAAAGGCCTTAAACAAGGTGCAGATCGCAACAAAATTGAACGAATAAGAGAAATGGGCGATAGAGATCGACTATTTGCAGATAAAGAACGACTACAGGCTAAGAGAGAACTTATGCAAGCAAAAAAAGAATTACTTAAAGCTAAAATGGAACTTCAAAAAGCCAGGATGGAACTGGAAAAAAATAAGTTCAAGTCAAAACAAAAAGCATAAACATCATTTAATAACAACCTAAGATATTCTTAAAGGCTGCCCGGATTAGGCAGCCTTTTCTTATATTTGATATTCTAAAATGAAAGCCATGTTTAAAATCTTAGCAAAACTAAATCATTGGCTGTTGCCAAATTATACTAAAGAGCAACTCGATCTGGGCAAGGCTACAAAACTTCAAAAAGCAATTGTTGCCTGGAAGTACTATGTAACTACCCGTGCACTTGATTAATATACTAGTGGCGAATACACTTCGCGATTCCCTAATTTTTGTCTTCCGTTTAAGAATGACAATTCCATAAGAAAGTTGCACTGCACGATTTCGCCTCCCAGTTTTTCGACCAATTCGCAAACAGCAGCAGCAGTACCTCCTGTTGCAAGTACATCATCATGAATTAAAACCCTGTCTCCCGGTTTTATTGCATCGCTGTGTACTTCTAACACATCAGTACCATACTCCAGTTCATATGTAGCTGAAATAGTCTCAAACGGTAGCTTTTTAGGTTTACGCACAGGTACAAATCCGGCACCAAGCTCATAAGCCAGTAGAGTTGCAAAAAAAAAACCCCTACTCTCTACTCCCACTACAGTATCAATATTACGGTCTTTAAGATTATTTAGTAATAAAGCCATACATTCTTTAACCGCTTTGGGGTTTGCCAGCAAAGGTGTTATATCCTTAAACAAAATTCCTTCTTTCGGAAAATCCTGAACGTCACGTATATACTGATTCAGCGTCATTTTTTTGTAATTTTTTATGCATTAAGGCTTGCAATTTAAGGATTAATATCTATATTTGCACCCGCAATCAGGATGATAATTATCACCGATAATTAAAAAACTGAAAGTAAAACGGCCTCGTGGCGCAACTGAATAGCGCATCTGATTACGGCTCAGAAGGTTACTGGTTTGAATCCAGTCGAGGTCACTAAATCCAAATGGCGCCATTGTCTTACAATGGCGCCATTTTTAATTATATAAATTGAAATTTTAGATTAAGATTAATAACATCTCACTTTCAACAAACCATTATAAAGCTCATTATAAGCATTTTGATATTTTTTTGCAATTTCTTTGCGTTGGCATCCGTTAAATGAAAAGAAATAAATGTATATGTAAATAAAAGTCTGCATAATAAGTCATATTTATTCACATATAATCTCTGTTCAACACCCTAAAAACATAATCTTTAATTATCTTTACACTATCAATTACCTGATACTTTAAACCTTGTAAAGTAATTAATTGCTTTAAAATTACAATTCCCCTATTATCAAAATCAAGATGTTATTTTTCTGGCTAAAGATCTGCTAGGAAAAGTACTTTTTACTAATGTAGATGGCAAAATTACCGCCGGTATAATTGTAGAAACTGAAGCTTACTTTGGAGTTCAGGATAAAGCCTCGCACGCCTACGGAGGACGACGTACCAACCGAACCGAAACCTTACATAATCAGGGCGGCATCTCTTATGTTTACTTATGCTATGGGATTCATCATCTGTTCAATATTGTAACTTCTGTCGATGGTGAGCCACATGCCGTATTAATAAGGGCCATTGAACCATTGGTCGGAAAAGATATAATGGAAAACAGACGAAATATGCCTGTCATGAAAGCAGCTATCTCTTCCGGTCCCGGCTCAGCTGCTAAGGCTTTAGGTATTGACAATTCTTTTAATAAAAAAGACCTGACAGGAGAAGATATCTGGGTTGAAGATCATGGTATCCGATATACCGCTCATGAAATCGCTGCAAAACCACGTGTGGGAGTAGAATATGCCAAAGAGGACGCTTTTTTACCCTGGAGATTCTTTATTAAAGGCAACAAATATGTAAGTAAGCCTAATACAATTTAAATCCTTTATACTTTGTTAAGTTCTTTAAATAATGTTGTAAAATTCTCTATAAAAATTAATCAGGTCATTGAGCGAAAACCCACGATTCAGCCCACTGGGATTAGGTAATATCCAGACTTTGGCACCACAAAAATCTTCAGTCTGCAGTCCCCATTGAATTTGCTTTTTTCCTGAAAAAGCCTTGTAGGCTGCTTTACCAAGAAAAGCAATATAACGGGGTTGGAATTGCATAATTTTAGCTTTGAAGATTTCAAGCGAATCATCAAATTCATCTTTCGAAAGCTCATCGGCTCTCGAAGTGGCTCTTGCCACAGCTGTAGTCAGTCCGTAACCAAAATTTAAAATAGTGCTATCATCCTTAGCCTCGATTTGGTATGAGGTAAAACCAGCCAGATGTAATGCTTTCCAAAAACGATTGCCCCTTCCTGAAAAGTGATGTCCGTCTCCTGCAGATTTCAAGCCAGGATTGATTCCGCAAAAAAGAACAGTTAGATTGTTTGTAATAATATCTGTTAACACTGAAGCTTTATTAAATAGTCGTTTATATATCTCACTTTTTCTTTAGCCTTATACTGCATTATAAAGCGGGGATGCTCTAAAGCTACAATCTTACCAAAATATCCTTCTTTATTATTAAGGTCTAACAGGTACTGATAATTTTTACTAAGCCCAAGGCAATAACAAATTTCAGTATCACATCCTATTTTGATTTGCTCCTGTAAATTCCATTCAATAAATGATTGAACTGATTTTTTTAGGGCTGCACTGTCAAAATAGTTATAATTCTTTTCTTTCCCCTTATCATCTTTCTGAATAAAACCCAAAGGACAAACAGAGCTTATATAAAATTTAGAATAAAATGCGTCAGGGCCTCCAAATGAATTTATCATTTCATAAATAAATGCCGAAGAGGGTTCATGCAATAGCTTACCATTATATGGAATACCGCATACTTCTGTTAATCGCTTCGGATCGGTAAAGGGTATACCGGTCACTCCTGCTCCCAGTCGTCCCGGATTTATACCTAATATCAACTTCCTATTATTGTTGTCGTTGTAGTATTTATTATAAAAAGCAGAAGCAGTTTCAAAAGTGGCAGGATCTATAAAAGGATTTAATGCTTCTATACTTTCCGGTAAAGAAACATTCAGGCTTAATTGGCTGTTAAAATAATTTACCCGGTCCGAAAACATTAAATTTTCATTTATCATATCTTATACAAATCTTTTAAGCAGGCGAATATAATTTTTTAAATATGCTGGCTACTCGTTCTTTTTAAAAAAATAAAAACCTGATACACAAGGATTATCATTGTAAGTAACAGCAATAGTATAGCAAATATCATAAATATAGCCCTGTTAGTTAATAATTGGCTTTGCAAAGTAACATTTTGTGCAAGAGATGAATGTGCCAATGCAGACGCCTGATCAGCTAAAAAACCTTTAGAGGCATATAAACTTTTATACGAATTAAGACGATCTGTCGTGTTTTGATTGTCTGCCGTAAGATATTTAAGAAATCTTTCTTTATAATATTGGTTAAAATACAATTGCAAATTATAAAATCCGGCAAAAGAGTTTAAAGTGGCAGTAAAACGTGTGTATGCCGCAATTATCAAACCGCTCGGTCCTGTATGATTCGGAGCCGAAGTGAGGACAAATAACATGATGGGAACAAATAAAAGACCAGAAGCAGCTCCCTGTATAAATACAGGTATAACCAAATCTGTAAAGGACAGATCCTGTGTTAGTGAAAAACACATCCATAAATTGAATATTCCCAATAATCCGAATCCGGGAACGAAAAAAGCAGTCACAGCTATTTTCCTTACAACTATCAAACGGATTGACAATACCAGAAAGATGATTATACCACCCATATTACAGGACGCCAATATAATTATCTGCAGTGTACTCCATTTAAGCACCCCTCCGGCATAATTATAGATCAGGCTCATAGTGTCTTTCCCTCCATAATAAACACTAAGAAGACAAAGTCCTATTATAAAATTAGATGATTTGAATATACTCAGATCTACTACCGGCCTTTTTGCAATGTGCTGCTTATATAAAAACAATAACAATCCAACTGCGGTAATAAAAGTACTATAACATATACGCGGATCAGCATACCAATAGTATTTAGAACCATAAAGAACCGTATATGCTGCTGCAAGCGCTGTACATGCAAAAATGACCATTCCTCCCCAATCGATCTGATATAATGGATATGGTCTAAGCCCCGATCTTCGTTTCAATATCAGTAAAACGATAAGCAGCATAACTATCTGAAATAATATCAGACAATAGTATGTCAGCTTCCAGTCTGAAGATTCCACTACAATACTGGCAACCATAGCAATCAAAACTGTATTGCTTAGCATTGTTCCATAAAATACTGCCGACCCGACAGCTCTGGCACGCTCAGGATGCAATCGTGAAAAGATAAGAGTCAATGTACACACAATTATATTTCCCGAAAAAACTCCCTGAAAAAACCTAATACATAAAAACAAAAAGACATCCTCGCAATGAAGGCAGATATAGTTTAATAATATGGCTACCATAAGATTAAACAACAGGTAACTTCGCGTTTCAAAATATCTTAAAAACCGAAACTGAACCGGCAGAATAGTTATTATACCGGCATATGTAGCCATGACAGCAAACCAGATATCTTCGGGTTGTGCACCCAGATATGAAACCATATAATTCTGGGTAAGCACAAACATCCCCAATTGAACCAATGCCGATAATAATAACAGAAACAGTGCTATACGTGCCCCCCATTCCCAACCTGATATCCAATCCTTAAAATAAACCGATTTCATGATTACGATCTTTTTTTAACGGCGACCGACACATTCATTCCGGCAACTACCCTCTCCGACTGCTCATCTAAAAACTCAATTTTTACAGGAACCCTCTGGATAATCTTAACAAAGTTACCTGTCGAATTATCCGGAGGCAGAAGTGAAAAACGTGATCCCGTAGAACCTGCAATAGCAACAATTTTCCCTTTGAATACTTTTCCATCTATTGCATCTACCTGTATTTCGGCTTCCTGCCCTACATACATATCGGCTACCTGGGTTTCTTTATAATTTGCTGTTACCCATTTCCTTCCTTCGTTTATAATGCTTACCAACGGCTGTCCAGGCTGGATCTGCTGGCCTTCCAAAATATTCTTTCTTCCCAGTCTCCCCGAATAAGGTGCCCTTATGATAGTATAAGATAAATTGAGCCTGGCCAGTTTTAGGGCTGCTTCTTTTCTTTTGATGTCAGCCTGCAACAAGGCAAAATGCGTTTTTAATTCCTGTATTCGTATTTTACTGGTACTAAGAGTATGTCTCGCCGCACTGAAATCACTCTCTGCTACATCATAACGTGCTTTTATCTGTTCCAGTTCGGCACCTGTAGCAGCCTCTTCCTTAACCAGATTCTCATACCGTTTTATATCCTGCTCCTGCTGTACATATTTTGCCTGTGCCCCTTTTATCTGATCACGGTTTATCTGAGTACCCGCTTCGGCTGAACGAATTGTAGCCGAAAGCACCTCCAACTGCGCATTAGAATCTTCGTAAGCAGCTTCTGCAGCCTCCAGTTGGGCACGATATTCGCTGTCGTCCAGAATAACCAGCGTATCGCCTTGTTTTACTAACTGGTGCTCATCAAAGCGAACATTTTGGATATATCCTCCTGCCCTTGCCGATACAGGATTTATATAAGATTCAACCTGTGCATCATTCGTTTCAACATATCCCCGGCTGTAATTCCAGTAATTCAGAAAATATATTGACCCCGCGAAAACTAAAATTATTGCTACAACAGCAATAAAAATATTACCCGGATGTTGCTTATTTTTATTCTTTTTCATCTTTAATTATTAATTATAAATTCCCGCTTGTATATAAAATATGATAGTAAATTACTAATGCATCTGTTTGTGCCCGTACAAGATTCAGTCTTGATTCCTGATAGAGGTTATCCGCATCAAGCAGATCTGTCAGCAGCGAAAGCTGATTTAAATACTTTGTATTCACAATACCATAATTTACACGGGCCTGTTCAACTGATTTTTCATTAACCGAAATCCTGTTGAGGGCTTCTGCGTATTTAATGTGATAGGACTTAATTTCCGACCTTACATTATCACTATAAGCATCACGCTGCATTTCAGATTCCCTAACACGCTGCTTACCAGCCGCTAATTTGTTCTTATTCTGATATATTGAAGAAATATTGTATTGTAATTTCAGCCCCACAAAACCAACAGCATATGCCTGATTGACCGGTGGAAAAAACAGATAATTGGGGTAATTCAATCCATAGCCGCCATAAAAGCTTAGGTTAGGCATAGCAGCACTTCTGATAGCTTTTACTTTTGTTTGTTGCAGTTCTATATTTTCGGCAGCCTTTTGTATGGTAAAAGATGTAGCCTCTGCATTTTCTATGAAAGGTAGCAGTAAACTAATATCCGGTTTTGGCATTCCGGCCGAATCAAGAGGCAATATCATTACAGAATCAGGAATATTGATTAAAATGTCCAGTTTCTGATTAGCAATTAAAATGTCATTTTTATTTTGCTCCAAAGAAAGTTCAACGTTAGACAACCCCACTTCTGCACGGAGGACATCACTTCTTGTAACTTTCTGGTTTTTATAAAGCGAATTAATATTCGATAATCTTGTCTTCGCCCTTTTAAGCTGATCTAAAATAAACTTCTGCTGTTCATTAAGCTTTACCATATCCAGGTATACATTCGCAGTCTGGAAAGCAATATTTCCCGAAATATCCTGAGTATTCAGTTTTGCTAATTTCAAATGGCTAGCCTGTTCTTTTTGTAAAGCTCGCTGCCTGCCACCTCCATAAATATTAAATAACACATCAACACCTAAATTGGCAGCATTGGGAGTTGGCTTCCTCGGACCTGTAGTTGAGCTACTTAATCCGTCAGTAAATAGTGTGAGATCGGAAAAACGCTGATAAGAACTACCTATATTCACCGTTGGCAATGCCATTTTATAGGAATCCCGGCGGTCTTCATCAACTGCTGCCTCTTCAATATTTGCAGTTTGTACCCACTTGTTCTGGCTCTTAGCGAATTGTATTGCCTGTTCAAGAGTAAGCTCATAGCTTTCTGTTCCGACACTGTTTTGTGCAGTTGAATAATTAGGGTTAAACAAGAGAACAGACAACCAAAAAATGCATCCGTATAAAGATATCTTCTTACCTCTACGGGGTTGTCTGTCAAATAATAATGTAAAAAATTCTGACTTTATCATTTTCAAACCTATTAGAGTTTTATTAGACAAAGTTCCCCCAAAAGGATAGGATAAAATAGGCTGTTTAACCCCTATATTCGTCGAAATAGCCGAAGTTATGATCAGCTTTAATTAAATTTCTTTTTGTATTCTACAGGTGACATACCTGTATTTGCCCTGAAAAATTTTCCAAATACAGATTGGTCCGAAAAATTCAATGTTTCACTAACCTGTGATACTGTCAGCTTTTTATTTTGCAGCAAAACTTTAGCTTCCAGAATGATGGCATCATCTATCCATTTTCCTGCAGATCTCCCCGTAATCTTTTTTATAGCGGCCGATAGTGATTTAGGCGTCAGATAAAGATGATTGGCATAAAAATCAAGCTTATGTTCCTGCATGTAATTTGTGCTTAACAATTGCCTGAACCTCATAAATAAAGGATGTTCATTTAATGACGAATTAGTCGCTGAGTTAAACTGCCTGTAATAAGCATCTATTTCATAAACCAATGCAAAAATATAATTCCTGATTAGCTCATCCTGATAATGATTACCTTCGAATGCTGCCAGCTGAATCAGTTCAAAAATCTTATTTATTTTTATAAAATAAGATTCTTTCAACGGTAGGACATGCAGCCCGTTATTTCCAAAAAAATCATACTTAAAAAGAAAAAACAAGTCCGCATAACGTTCTAACAAAAAGGTATCTTTAAAAAAGATCACTTCCATTTTTAAGTAATCACTGCTTTTCGTAAAGTAACGAATGACCGTTGGGCCCAATGTAATTATCGATGGCCCTGTAACATCCCATGACGACAATCCCGCTTTCAACTTTACTGTACCTTCTTTTATATAAGCAATGGCATAGCTTTCTGCCCTATAAGGCTCTTCGTGATAAGGAAGGCTTCCTGCACCTACAAAAAGGTAATCCTTTTTACTTTCGGGTACAGAGAAAAGCCTGCTATGTCTTGAAAGTGAAAAAGTTTTCATGAAGCCTTATTTTATTAATTACCTTTTGCTATAAAACCCGGAACTCCCGTTTTTACTACTGAGTTAAACCGTTGTCTTGTCTGAATACGGTTAATCTCCTCAAAAGCATCTTCGGGCAAAAGTGTAATATCAAAATTCTCGTGGGCACGCGCTTCAGTTTTAGGCGTGGTAAGTAAAGCCGTTCCGCGCTGTGCTGCCCAAGCTAACAATACCTGCGCCGGTGTTTTTCTAACTCTTTCAGCAATATCTAAAATGGTCTTATCTTCTATTGGTCCCGGTTTTATACCATGCCCAAGGGGAGCAAAGGCTAAAAATATAATGCCTTTTTCTTTGCAGAACTCAAGAAGCTCTTTTTCAGGCAAATATGGATGTGACTCTACCTGAACTACAGCCGGTTTTATCCTCGCTGCTTCATAAAGAGGCATTAGTTCTTTTAAGCTAATGTCAGACAACCCTATCGCTTTACATTTACCACTATCTACAAGACGCTCCATAGCACTCCACGTGTCCAATAGGGATACCTCATGATCGTAAATCACATTACCGTTCTCATCCCGCGGATCTTGTTCCTCTCCCGGTTGAAATGCAAATGGAGTATGCATAAGATAGAAATCCAGATATTCAAGTCCAAGTCTTTTAAGGCTAGCCTCAAAAGCAGGCTTAACACGTTCGGGACGGTGATTAGTATTCCATAATTTTGTAGTGACAAAGATTTCTTCACGGGCTATGCCCAGGACTTTCATTTCTTCACTTAACGCTTTCCCTACCTCACTCTCATTGCGGTATCGCTCTGCACAATCAAAGTGGCGAAAACCAGCTTTTAGTGCATCCCTTGTTGCTGTCATTGTTAAAACAGGCTCTGGAATAAGAGTTCCAAATCCAAGGACAGGCATGCTGATATTATTATAGGATATATTCATTTTTATAAATTTAAGTTCCATTACAAAATTCCGACAGAAAGTTTAAGTTAGTATGTGATGTATATCACATTCTTTATTGGCAAGCCCCTCCTAACTTTGTAATAGAAGTTCTAACCTATTTTATAACAACAGTTTAAAAATAATATCATGAGCAATCAGACATATCTCACCGAAGGAAATGCAGACTATATCAATTCTCTGTATGAAAAATATAAAGAAGATGAACAAAGCGTTGAAGCCGGATGGCAAAAGTTCTTTTTGGGTTTTGATCTCGGTACTTCAATTAAACCTTCTACAGGCAATTCATCATATACAGATGAAACTATAGTTTCACTTATTGAAAAAGAAGTAAAAGTACTTAACATGATAGATGCGTATCGCAGAAGAGGACACTTGTTTGCAAAAACAAATCCTGTACGTGAGCGAAGGCAACATTTCCCGGGTCTTGATCTGGAAGAATTTGGGCTTACTACCGAAGATCTTGACACTACATTTATATCGGGTAACGCAATTGGACTTTCAAACAGCACCCTAAGATCTATTGTAGAGCTGCTTCAACAAACATATTGTGGCACAATAGGTACAGAATATAAATATATAAACGACCCTGAAAAATTAAAATGGCTTCAGGGAAGAATGGAAACAAGTAAAAACAAGCCTGAATTTAGTGTTGAGGAAAAAAAGAGGATCCTTTACAAACTAATGCAGGCAGTAAGTTTTGAAAGTTTTCTACATACTAAATTTGTTGGGCAGAAACGATTCTCTATTGAAGGGTCTGAAGCGGTTATACCTGCTCTTGAGCTCATGATCGAAAAAGGAGCCGAACTTGGAGCTGAAGAATTTACAATCGGTATGGGCCATAGAGGCAGACTTAACATACTTACAAATGCCATTCGTAAAGGTTATAAAGAAGTATTCAATGAATTTCTTGGTAAAAGCTATGATCCCAACGGTCCTTTTGCAGGTGATGTAAAATATCATCTTGGCTATACCAATGATATTGAAACTTCTATCGGAAAGAAAATACGTTTAAATGTATGCCCTAATCCTTCGCATCTGGAAACAGTAGATGCCGTTATACAGGGTGAAGTGCGTGCGAAAATTGACCATAAATATAATGGAGACAGTAATAAGATAGTACCCATTACTATACATGGCGATGCTGCACTTGCAGGACAGGGTATTGTTTATGAAGTTCAGCAAATGTCTAAACTGGAGGGATTCAGTACAGGAGGTACCGTCCATATCGTTTTAAACAATCAGGTAGGTTTTACGACAGATTATGAAGATGCCCGTTCAAGTACTTACTGTACAGACCTTGCAAAAATTGTACTTGCACCTGTATTTCATGTAAATGGTGACGATGCTGAAGCAGTATCTTATGTTATGAAACTCGCAATAGAATACAGGCAGGTCTTTCATGAAGATGTGTTTATTGATATACTTTCTTATCGTAAATATGGGCATAATGAAGGCGATGAACCTAAGTTTACCCAGCCTGTACTATACCAGGCAATCGATGCTCATGCCAACCTTAAAGATATATACAATCAAAAACTTATTGCTGAAAAAAGCATCTCTGAAAGCTATGCGAACGATATTGAAAATAGTTTCAGGGAAGAGCTTCAGGTTCTTTTAGATGAAGCTAAAGCACAGAAAAGCTTTTCAGAACCAAAATCGAGATTTACCGATGCCTGGCAGGGAATGGAATTTGCAACCAACGAATCAATAAGAGCTACAGCAGATACATCTATATCAGAACAGGAACTTCTTAATATTGTCGATAAAATCACTGCTCTTCCAACAGAAGGAAAATTCCTGAAAAAAGTTGAAAAATTATTTGACGCCAGACGAAAAACGCTTGAAAGCAAAACTTTTGACTGGGCAATGGGAGAATTACTTGCCTATGGTTCTCTTCAAAAAGAAAACTTCAACGTTCGTGTTACCGGTGAGGATGTCGAACGTGGTACATTTTCTCACAGGCATGCTGTACTTAGTATGGAGGAAAACGGTAATGAATATGTTCCCTTAAATTCATTAAAAGACGGAGGTAAATTTGAGATTTATAATTCTTTACTTTCAGAATATGCAGTGCTTGGCTTTGAATATGGCTATGCTATGACAGTTCCGCAATCGCTGGTAGTATGGGAAGCGCAATTTGGAGATTTTGTAAACACGGCTCAGGTAATTATTGACCAGTATATAGCCAGTGCCGAAACCAAATGGAGAGTTTCTAACGGTCTTGTAATGTTGCTTCCTCATGGTCATGAAGGTCAGGGACCGGAACACACATCTGCCAGAATAGAACGTTTTTTAGAATTATGTGCTGAAGACAATATACAGGTTGTTAACTGTACAACGCCGGCAAATCTTTTTCACGTGATCCGTCGCCAACAGCATCGCAATTTCAGAAAGCCATTGATAATATTTACGCCGAAAAGCCTGCTGCGCCATCCTAAATGTATTTCTGTCATTGACGAATTTACCAAAGGCCATTTTATGGAAATAATAGATGATAATTTTGCCGATGCCAGCAAAGTGAAAAAGGTATTGTTATGCAGCGGAAAAATCTATTACGATCTATTAGAAAAACAACAGGCAGACGGAAGAGATGATGTAGCTATTGTGCGCATTGAGCAGCTATATCCTACTCCTTTCGCTAAAATGCAAGAGCTCGTTATAAAATATAGTAACTCCAAGGAATTTATCTGGGTTCAGGAAGAACCTGAAAATATGGGAGCATGGCCCTATCTTCAAAGAAAACTACGTAAAGGCAATCTAAATCTGGATGTAATATCTCGTAAAGAAAGTAGCAGTACTGCAACGGGTTATGCAAAAATTCACGAGAAACAACAGTCAGCTATTATTGACACCGCATTTCAGTCATAAAAAAGAACAGTCTGACAGTACATACAAATCGGTGAAAGCAAAATATCCTTACATATTATCCTGAATAATAAGCCAATTTCTTCAAATCGTGCATAAAATGGTTTGTAAATTGTCTAGTAAGGGTCACTTTTTTAATGCTCATACACATCGTAAACATAGGTTTTACCTACATATAATGAATGATTTTGAATATCTTTCAAGGAGACCTGACTGGATACAAACCACCTAAATTATAATTCTCTCACCAGTGGTGAGAGAATTAGTCACTATGCAAATAAATATTTTAATTATCAAAATTACAGACTTTTAAAAAATAAATCTTCACATATTCATTATGATGATATAATAGTTTTAAAAGAATACTACACTATTTACAATTTAATTTTTGAGAATTTATTAATCTATATAATATCAGTAATTCACAAAAGCTATGAGTTTATCATATATTGTTGGCCAACCTTGTAAGAGATGATTTTTAATCAAGAATAGATTGTGAAATCAGTCGGCTTTTAATAAGATAAAAGATATCTATAACCCGAGTATACAATGAATGACGTTGCGAAAATAATGATGCCAATTGTTTGATAATCTAAAAATTAACCTTAAGCTTATGAACTTTAAATTTTAGGATTCCCTTGATTTATATGAAAGTATTATTAAGTTTTTCAAAACAATTGCCAAAAGTATAAAGCACACACCTATCCATTGAATAAATGCAACCTGCTCATTCAGTAAAAAATGAGCAAATACGATAGAAACAGGAATTTCTAATGAAGTGAAAATTGCTCCCAAACCCATTCCTGTCATAGGCATGCCCTTTGTAAATAATATAGGAGGCAAAATAGTACCAAATAAGGCTATCAGTAGGCCCCAGCTTAAGAATATATCGAACGAAAAGCCTTCGAGAAAAGCCGGAAAATATACTAAAAGTACTATAAAAAAACCTCCGCAAATCATTAAGAAGCTTCTGTTTAGCGGGTGAAATTCAAGCCCGACATGGTTGGAGGAATACATTGTTGCAGTATAGGAGATAGCCGCCGAAATACCCCAACCGATGCCTTTCCAATTAATCTGACTATCTTCATGAAAAACATTTGTCGCCATGATGGTACCTAAAAGTATTATTATTATAGCCAATACTTTTAAAAATTCAGGACGTTTTCGGCTTTGTATCATTTCCAGTACCAGACTCATCCAAATTGCCTGCACTAAAAGAACAATACCAATACTGACCGATACATATTTTACTGTCATATAATAAAAAATGCTCGTGAACCCAAGAGATGAGCCAGCCACAATCACTTTGGCATAACTTTTTAAGCTATTATTTCTGCTTCCTGTTATTACTCCCTTCTTTTTTATAATAAGGTTAAGCATAAGGAGTGTAATAAATCCCAAAGAAAATTGTGATATAGTTACTTCAGCAGTATCATATCCATCACGATATGCCATTTTCACAAAGGTTCCTAACATGCCATAACAACAAGCTGCCAATATAATGAATAGACTGCCTTTTAATATGCTACTGTTTGTTTTCATTGCTCGCTTCATAATCCTAACAATAGTTAGGCTATTCATTTCTCAATCTTTCAAATTCGGTGACCGCAGCACTGACCGAATCGTATACCAAAAACCTGGTCTTGTATCCTGATTTCAGAAAACCCATATCTTCAAGATTTTGGAGCAGAGCAAGTAATGCATTATAAAAGCCGTCAATGTTCAATATTATAATCTGTTTCTCATGTAGTCCTAATTGAGACCAGGTCAACATCTCAAACAGCTCTTCTAAAGTGCCTAGACCTCCCGGAAGTGCCATAAAGCCATTCGCCAAAAAGTTCATTTTTGCTTTGCGCTCATGCATATCTTCTACCATTATAAGCTCTGAAAGCCCGCTGTGCGCTACTTCCTTTTCCTTAAGAAACCGTGGTAAGACACCTATTACCTCCCCACCGCTCTTTATTACGCCATCGGCTAGAGCACCCATTAAGCCGGTAGCGGATCCACCATATACAAGGCCAAAACCTTTTTGACTTAACAGCGAACCCAATTCATAGGCTGCCTCCCTAAATATAGATTTGCTGCCAAAGCCGGAGCCACAAAAAACTGCAATCCTGTTTAACATATTTATATAATTATTTTTGGTAAAGTAACAACGAATCCACACTCTTAGTAAAGCCCACATTCATAAAACTATGAGACCCAACATTGATGAATTAAATATCAAATGAGAGTTTAAATGAAAGTTTGTTTGTGTATGCTATGTCTGGGACACATGTTTTATTAAATCTGGTACCTGTAAACATATCCATTGAACTATAATTTAGACCGCTTAATGAAATTCATATAAATAAAGATTTTCATCTGGATCCTATAATTTAGAAAAACTGGGTCTAAATACTGGCCCAGACTACTTATACCTTTGCTAAAAATAAAACAGAAAAATCATGGAAGACAAATTCAAAATCCCCCAACTACTGCTCAGATATGCATTAGGAATTACCTTTCTTACCCCTGTCTTGGACCGACTAGGCTTATTGGGACATCCAGGTGTAGGAAATATAGAATGGGGTAACTGGGACAATTTTATCAACTACACAGCTACCCTCATGCCAATTTTTGACAGGCCTTTGGTAAACACAATGGGGGCAATCGCAACTGTTTCAGAATTACTGATCAGCATTTGCCTGATTTTTGGCTTCAAGACAAAACAGGCTGCCCTTGGGGCATCTCTGATCACCCTGACCTTCATCATATTTATGACACTCTCGGTTGGGATACAGAAACCTATAAACTATGGTGTCTTTACTGCATCAGCAGCAGGTTTCCTCCTGTCTTTTATGCCTAATTACACCTACAGCCTGGATAACCTGATGAAAAAAGGAAAACATTAAAAACCATAGTTTAAACTCTATAATACAATGAAGAATATTCTGATTATAAATGCGAGCGCAAATCTGCATGACTCTTTTAGCAGGAAACTCAGCGGCAATTTTGCTGATATCCTTAAAAATGAATTTCCTAACATTCAAATCAATTACCGTGAACTTGGGCATGGCCCAATTCCGCATATCAACCAGAGATGGATACAAGCTGACAGGAAACCCGCCGATAACCGCACAGCCGAGGATATGGAAATCCTGAAAACAAGCAATGCCCTCATTGAAGAATTAAGAAGCGCTGATATCATTGTACTGGCAACCCCTATGTATAATTTTTCTATCCCAAGCAGCCTGAAGTCTTATTTGGATCACATTATGCGTTTTAATGAGACTTTTACGCTGGCCTCTCCCGGAGGAACAAAACCTTATAAAGGGCTTCTTGAAAACAAAAAGCTATTCTTATGCCTTTCACGTGGAGGAACTGATTATGGAAAGGGAGAAAGAAATGAGTTTATGGATTTTCAGAGCGGTTATCTTACAATGCTTTTCGGCATTATGGGATTGGATAAAATTACTGAATTCGTACTCAACGGAACTGCCAGGAATAATGAGGGTCTAGAGCATGAACTCGCCGAACTTCATGGACAGATCACAGAATTAATTACTGCTGAACTAAGCAATGTCAATGCAGACAGCTTATAATTCGGACACATAGTCATTATAAAATAATAATTAAAGATAATATGAAACCACGTATTAAGATTGATCAGATAGAGCCAGCAGGATATAAAGCGATTCTGGGCCTTGAAAAATTTATTGAAAGCACTCCGCTGACCAAAATACATAAAGACCTTATAAAAATAAGAGCCTCACAAATAAATGGCTGTGCATTCTGCATTGATATGCATACTAGGGAAGCCCGTAAGACAGAAGAGACAGAACAGCGCATATATGCACTCAATGCATGGCGTGATACTCCTTTCTTCACAGATGAGGAACGTGCCATTCTTGCTTTAACGGAAGAAGTGACGCTGATTAGCAACCATGTGAAAGATGAGACCTATCAAACGGCATTGGAAGCCTTAGGCGAAACGTATCTTGCGCAGGTAATTATGGCGATTATCACTATCAATGCCTGGAACAGGATCGGAATTACAACACAATTGATTCCTGCGTAACAAGTAAGCTCCCAAAATACAATACCTCAAGCTGTTCCATTTTAGCAATGGGACAGCTTTCTAATTTTAGTCAAGCCTATATAAACTTTATTAAAGATTGTTATTACATTTAATATAAAAAACTTAATATGCTGCCATACAAGTCGCTTATACAATTAAACCGGGATTCGAATGTTGCTCTTTATGTTCAGTTATGCAACAGTTTTATTTACCTGATAACTAACGGAACCCTTAAGCCAAAGGATATTTTGCCCAGTACAAGGGTTCTATCGGAACTAACCGGAATAGGCCGTAATACCGTGAAGCTTGCCTATGAAGAGCTGATTAGCCAGGGCTGGGCAGAATCTGTTGAGCGTAAAGGCATATTTGTGTATTCTAAACTCCCGGAACTTCCTGAAAAGAAGAAATTTAATTCCCTCCCACCTGAAGAGAATAAAAAAAGTTCATTTGCCTGGAATAATCCCTTTGCACAAAATAATGTAATCGAAGATTTTCAGCAATCGATATTGACCATTGACGACGGTTTCCCCGATGTAAGGTTAACCCCGGTAGATCTTCTAATGCGGGAATACAGAAGCATCTCTAAAAAATTCTATGGAAAAAACTATCTCAAATACGGCCATCCAAAAGGTTCCGCCCACCTGCGAGCAGCATTATGTCGGTATCTTTCAGAAACAAGAGGCTTAACCGTAAATAAGGAAAATATCCTTATAACAAAGGGAAGCCAGATGGGAATTTATCTCGCTACTCAACTGCTGTTGGCCCCGTCAGATAAAATTGCCGTTGGCGTATCCAATTATCGTTCCGCAGATGAGATTTTTAAATACAGCGGAGCTACCCTTCTCAGGATTCCGGTAGATGAATATGGTATGGATATAGATGCCTTGGCAGAAGCGCTTAAACATCATCAAATAAAGGCTGTTTACATTATTCCGCATCATCATTTTCCAACAACTGTAACCATGAGTATGGAAAGGCGGTTAAAGCTGCTAAAGCTTGCAAAAGAATATCAATTCGCTATAATTGAAGACGATTATGACTTTGATTTCCATTACAATAATAAGCCTTTTATCCCCCTTGCCAGCATTGACCACAACCATAATGTTATCTATATCGGTTCAATAACCAAAACCTTTGCGCCTGCGCTCCGTATCGGTTTTTTAATAGCAGATACTGAATTCATTGATGCGTGTTCTTCTCTTAGGCAATTAATAGACAAACAGGGCGATTCTTTACTGGAAGAGGCATTTGCTGCATTATATAATAATGGAGAGATGGAGCGGCATTTTCGAAAATCGATCAAAATATACAAACAACGAAGGGATTTTTTATGTGAAATATTAGAGTCAAGATTCAATAGCCTCATTACCTTTAAGGTTCCCGAGGGAGGACTTGCTGTTTGGTCAGTTTTTGAGAAAGGAATTGATCTTTCTAAACTGTCTGAAAAAGCCTTAAAAAAAGGATTGAAAATTCCCGATAGTACATTTTATAATAATGAGGCGTTCGTCCCCAACGGTCTGAGGCTCGGATTTGCAGCACTCAATGATAAGGAAATTGAACAATCTCTTTTAATACTGAGGGAATTGCTATGAGAAAACCTAATATGCTTTTTTAAGTGTTACATCACAAGGGTAGCCCCTAACATACATCGTCCGACTCTTTCTTCATGATCATAAGCCGGCATGATCCATAGCGTTGATTGCAGCTTTATAATGGTGTACCTCAAATTAGGCCCTAAACCGTGATAGCGCCAGTCCATGACACCCAGACTGATTCGTGGAGAGAATTCATGAAAAACATTGACTTTATATAAATAATTGTCTTTGCCGCCGCCAAGCTCATACAGCGCAAGAAAGGTGGTATTATTTTTCTTAAGCCAAATACTGGCTGAATGCCTGGGGATGTGTTGTCCGTTTTCGATACCGGCACTTGCATATAGTATGATGTTGTCTGTCGGAGCGTAAGACAATCCTATCAATGCCTGCCCCCATTGCTCACGCACAATTCCGAAAAAAGTAAGGGAAAGCTTTTTGCTTATCCTTTTACTGCCAAAATAGTCAATGACAGGCATGACCGAACCATTGTTATTAAACTTGGAATATAGCTCCAATTGCGCACTTGCCACAATAGGAAATAACAGAAGGATAATAAGTGAGATATACTTTTTATAACGCGTCATTTTGAAACTGAAATAATTTAACGCAAAAGTATATGCGTGCTTTTCTATTATTAGGCCCCAGTAACGAAAAAGAACGGTGCCCAGCTAACAATTTATTTAAATTATTGGAGTATTTTAGAATCCTATCCAAATTATGATCATGATTTCATAATTTATAATTCTGTACTTTTAAAAATTAATTGATTATTCATAGCGAACCCCTCATGGCCAATTTCTTTAAATCATTCATAAAATGGTTTATAAATTGTTTAATTATTATTGTTAAAAAGTGTTAAATCTTTCGATTTAACACTTTTTCAGATTGTATTAAATTTTCTCACCTATATTCCCTAAAGCTTTTAAAATTCAATTACAATTCTAATTAGAATATATAGACCTGAAATTATACAAGACAATCACTGCCAGTTCTACAATTTAGATAGCTCCAGCATTTAACAAATGTATTGTGTCCTCTTTTAGCAAGTTCAAATACCGTTTGTTAATAATCGGTTGATAAAAGTAAATTGAAGACAGTAAACTTTGACTCGATCTACTAATACATATACGCCATCTCTAAACAAAGTAAAGCCTGTAGTTAACTACAGGCTTTACAATAAAATTAGCTTATCTTTCTAAAACAATAACAGGTATTTATGGCCTGTTAGTTGTTGTACCCGTTCCTCCTGTGCCGCTACTTCCGCTGCCTGAATTGTTTGTGCCGGCGGGTGTATTTTTTATACCCTTGTTTTTTGAATCATTAGTTGCTGGCTGGCTTGTGGCCGTACCTGTCGTAGTGTTATTTTTCTTTTTAGCACTTTTTGCGTGCTCCTTTTTAGTACCCGTTTGCTGCACAGTGGTATTAGCCTTTCCAGATGTTGATGATCGGCTTGTTGAAGTGCTGTCTGTTTGGGCTGAAGCTATGCCAAAAACCAGTATAACACCCAGGGTTAAAAATACTTTTTTCATGATATTATAATTATAAATTTAAAAAGAGTACATGTTTAATTAGTAAGAGCTTGGTCTGATATATTATCCGCAGCCTTAAAATTGATTGAACTATAAGCTGCATCACTCAGGATCATATCTGCTTCTTTTTCTTCTGCGAGAGTCTGGGTTAGCAATTTTGCAGCGTCGTTTTCACCTAAAGTTTTAGCGAAGGCGCAAAGTGTGCCATAGGTAGCTATTTCATAATGTTCAATTTTTTGAGAGGCAGCGATGATACCTGCATCGCGCACAGGACCGGGTACTGTTTCCTCAAGGATACTGTCACCCTCTTTAAGCAAGCCTGCCATAGCCTCACATTTTTTACCTTCTGCTTTTTCACCAAGCAGGTCAAAAATTGTTTCAAGGCGTAGCACCTGATTTTTAGTAACCTCAAGATGTTCTTTTATGGCCGACGCTAACAATGGCGATGTTGCGTTTTGCGCCATCTTAGGCAAAGCAGAAACTAACGCATTTTCTGCCCAGTATATATCCTTTAACGAATCAATAAAAAAATCTTTTAGTTCGCCTGCAGCGTCGTTCGCAGGTGCAACTATACTATTGTTGTTTGAGGGCTTTCCTTTTGGAGAAATATCTGAATTTTTCATAAGTTATTTTTTGTTAATTGTTTGATAGTGTAGCTTCACGTGCCCAAAAACGGTGGCCGGCCATGGCAGTAATAAAATTTCCGGCAAATTCAGGGCTATTATTGTCTTCTTCTGCTACAATGCCCTCGTCGCCATTATCAATCTTAGCTGCAAATGCAGTTCCTGATAATAATTCTATCCCCTGCCCCTGTACTCCTATGATTTTACAATGCCTGTAGGCGTCGTTCAAAAAGTCCATCACATCGGCATCCTGCGAGAGCTCATTAAGTCCCTTCCCTCCCGGTATGTAAACAGCGTCAAACAATACCGATGAACAGGTAAGAAATGTAAAGTCTACCGCCATCTCACCGCCTTTATCTGTTTTTACTACACCGTGATACGGCGCTATAACACATCCCTTAGCATCTTCTTTTACCAGTGCCATTTTTAAATTCAGCACGACCTGTTCGTCAACACCGTCGGCACATACAATGGCAACCTTACGTGAGGCTATCGTTGGTGTTACAGTAGGATTATTGATCATACTTAATGCCTGTGAAGAATCTACCGAAGATTGTACTGTTTTTGGCTCCTGCTCACCACCTAAATTTTCAGGTGATACACCATGGTTCATTGGCTGCTCAGGAGAGGCCGGAACTACTAAACGTAATCCCTGTGCTACACTTTGGGCCAGCCCGGTATCAACTTGAGATAATATCCCAAGCATACGTACCCTGATAGCTGTAGTTTCTACTTTTGTTAATTCAAAACGCAGGGCTCTTATAATGTGGTCTTTCTCAGTCTGTGTCTGGCTGTTGAAGAACAACTTAGCCTGCCCAAAATGATCTGAAAAGCTCTCGCTTCTTGCACGTACTTTGTGTGCATCTACACGTTCATTAAAACTTGAAAAACCGCCTTCTGCTATTTTTGCCTGATAAGGGCATCCACCACCTAATGAATTTGGTGAATAGCTTACACGACCTATATTTATTTCCTGACGCATATGCCCATCACGCTGATTGTTATGCACCGGTGCAATACTCCTGTTGATAGGTATTTCATGGAAGTTAGGGCTTCCTAAACGCGATAATTGAGTATCGGTATAAGAGAACAATCGCCCTTGTAATAATGGGTCATTTGTAAAATCTATTCCCGGTACTACATGCCCCGGATGAAAAGCTATTTGTTCTGTCTCTGCAAAAAAGTTGTCGGGGTTCCTGTTCAATACCATTTTCCCAATAATGGTAACAGGAACAAGTTCTTCAGGAATTATTTTCGTAGGGTCCAGAAGGTCAAATTCATATTTGTGCTCATCAGCTTCCGGTACTATCTGTACACCAAGTTCCCACTCAGGGAAGTTGCCTGTATCAATAGCTTCCCATAAATCACGCCTGTGAAAATCAGGATCTTTACCTGAAATTTTTTGTGCTTCGTCCCAAACAACAGCATGAGTCCCTAATTTTGGTTTCCAATGGATCTTTACAAAATGAGATTCGTTTAGCTCATTAATAAAGCGGAACGTATGTACCCCGAAACCTTCCATCATACGATAGCTACGTGGAATAGCCCTGTCTGACATCAGCCACATGATCATATGTGCAGATTCAGGCATTAGCGAAATAAAGTCCCAAAATGTATCGTGTGCAGATGAAGCTTGTGGTATTTCGTTATGAGGTTCAGGCTTTACGGCATGTACCAAATCAGGAAATTTTGTTGCATCCTGTATAAAGAATACCGGAATATTGTTCCCCACAAAATCATAGATTCCTTCCTGCGTATAAAACTTTACCGAGAAACCACGCACATCACGGGCGAGATCTGTAGATCCGCGTGAGCCGGCTACAGTAGAAAAACGGGCAAAAACCGGAGTCTTTTGTCCTGCTTCCTGTAAAAATCCTGCCTTTGTAAATTGAGGTATAGGATTGGTAACCTCAAAATAGCCATGAGCCCCGGATCCACGGGCATGAACAATTCTTTCAGGAATGCGTTCATGGTCAAAATGAGTAATTTTTTCCCTTAAGATGAAATCTTCTAACAATGAAGGCCCACGCTCTCCCGCCTTTAATGAATTATTATCGTCATTTATTTTGATCCCCTGGTTTGTTGTAAGGAATTTATTTGTTGCATCAGACTTATCTTTAGAAAGATCCATCTGCTTAGCCTCCTGATTGTTTGGAAGTGGTTTGTTGTTTTGTTTCATATTATAACTTTAATGGTTGATTATGGGAATGCCTGTTTTTTTTTTTGCCTTTAAGATATTTTTCAACGTCTTTTGCGTTTGTACCTACTGATCTTACTGCGCCGGTAAGCTGCTGTGGAGAAACATCAAATTTCTTTTTCCAATATTCCATTTCATATTTTTCGCCGGTATTTATTTTTGAACGGTCAGGTTCCCCTGTCTTTTTTTTATTATCGCTCATACGGATTAATTTTTACAGTTTTTTAAAAAGTGCCATGCTATACTAATTGGCTAATTTTAACAGAATAATGAATACACAAAACTTATAAAAACTAATATAGCAGTGGCAACTGTATCAAAATAACAACATAAAAAGACAAACTATTTTACATTATTTCGATTGAAACTTACATCATTACACACTGATAAATAGTTTGTTAAAAAAAAGTCCTGCTATTAGCAGGACTTTTCATACTGTTATTGACAGTATTATGTATTGTAATAATTTATCATGTAATTTTCCCGGTTAAGGCCATCGGTTACATACTGCCAGTTGATATACATCACCTCGCGTAATACCTTTGTAAGCTCCTCGAAGTCGTTAGGCTTTTTTATAAAAATGTTAGCGCCTTCTATAAAAGCGTCTTCAACCGCATCGGGAGAAGACATACTGGAATACATGGCCACTGTAGTTTCCCTTAACCGGCTGCTTGACCTTATGGCCTTTAAGCACTCCATACCTGATTTGCCCGGCATGTTGATATCAAGAAATATCATATGTGGCAAGACATCAGAATCATCAAGATAAGCCATAAGCTCAACCCCGTCTTCGCACATATCAAGCGTATGTTTAATTTTTAAGCTATCAAAGACTTTCTTAAAGAAACGGCGGTCGTCCTGGTCATCTTCCGCAAGCAAAATGTAAAGTTTTTCCGGATCCATAGTTTTAAGATTTAATTGATACTGATAGATAATGTACGTTTGTTGTGTACCACTTTTTGAAATACTGTTGGGGTAAATCCCGTAATTTTCTTAAACTGGTTTGATAGATGCGCCACGCTACTATAGTTCATGCGAAAAGAAATTTCTGTCAACGACAGGTTTTCAGTAATCAGCAACTGCTTTACTCTCTCAATCTTTTGGATGATAATAAAACTTTCAATCGAAATATGGCATACTTCTGTAAATACGTTAGATAATGTCCTGTAATTTTCATTCAGGCTTTCAGAAAGATACGTGGATATCTTAATTAGTGGCATATTGTCCTTTTCCAGCATAGTCAGGATTGCTGCCTTTATCTTCTGGACAAGTATAGCTTTTTGATTATCAATTATCTCAATTCCATAACGGCCTAATTCCCGTTGCAACATAATGTACTGTTGCATAGGAATATTTTCCTGAAAGTTAACAGTACCCGGCCCGGCAATAGTATATTCAAAATCGAATTTATCTAATTGCTCCTGTAAAATGACACGGCAAGTCTTTTCAAAATTATACTTTAAATATACGTTCATGGTAAGGTAGGTTTACTATAAAAGTACAGTTAAAGTGATAGCCATCCCTAAAATTAGAGTTAATTAGCAATTAAATAACAATTGTTTACCCTATCAAATATCAATTAGTTTCTAACGCAAATGTCTGTCTGCTAAAATAATATCAAAATTTCTGCTCATTTCATCTATCTCTATTGTTAGTGCATTATAAGAAACAGACCTTGCAATTGCTTCCTGAGATTCCAGTATAGCTGCAACCGAAGGCAAATGCGCCAAACGATTGTTATGTAAATCAAGATCATAAATACCGCAATTGCTATAGCTGTTTAAATCATCCCAATCCGGCCTGTCTGTAACCGGATAGATGCATGCACCCTGCAATGGTATACCCTCACTAAGTGCTATGATACATTCTTCGGTAATTTCTTCAATCCATTGTGCCCTGCCAATACCAAAATGACCGGTTTCAGATAAAAAAATAGGCTTAGAATATCGTAAGTATACCATCCTAAGTAAGTCTGCAACCCTTGTTCTCCTCTTATAATCTTCGGGCCATGGCAGTGTGCCTATGCCATGATCCCACTGGCTGCTCCAATAGTAGTTAAATCCTAAAATATCAAGGAATTTCTCGCTCCCACCAAGTTCAGGACACATGCGCCCGGCAATAATATCCATTGCCTGAAACTGATGATCATTGAGATTTTCAATATGTAAAGGATCATCAATTATAGTACCATGAATGCGTATCAGTGGTTCTACTAACACGATACGGCATTGTGGCAAAACTGACTTCAGCGCCCCGATGCCTTCTATTGCAGCTTTGCAAAGATGGTATTTGATGTCAAAGCCACAATTTACCGCAAATGGCACAGTACCCCTTACGTCTCCTGAATGCCAGGAGAGGAAACTAATTTCGTTTACGGGCACTACAAAAAGTGGTTGTTCAGTAATTTTACTATAAAAGTTAGCAAAAGCAGTACATAGGGCTACAAATCTCTGGCAAAAATGCGGGTGTGTAGGATATATGCCATCAGGATAGCCAAAATGGCATAAATCCCAAATTACCTGTATCCCTTTTTCGTCAGCAAGGCGTATCCTGTTTTCTACTTCGGTAAAATCAAAAACATAAGGTGCAACTTCCACCGCGCTCCAGCAGATGCCTTCGCGTGCCACGTTAATGCCGAGGTCTGCAAGATCCTGATAGTCTTCTCCGGCCCTTACATCGTGTTCCGTCTCCTTCAGCAGGTTAACACGGTCGCCGGAACGATTAATGTGGTCGGCACATTCATAGCCGCCCATAAAAAAAGATTTAAACAAACTCATAGAGTTGCTGGTACAGAAGTGGCACTTTCAACTTTTTCAAGTGACTTAAAAAGATCAAGCGCATTCTTGAAAGCCTGATCCATATTAAAGTATTTATAATTGGCAAGCCTCCCTACAAAATAAACATCGGGTACGGTTGTAGCTTCGTTTTTATACATCTCATAAATCTCCTGATTCCTCGCATTTGGTACCGGGTAGTATGGCTCTCCTTCGTCCATTGTGTACTCGCGTACTATCGTAGTTTTTGCCGATTCCTGATGACCAAAATGTTTATATTCGATAATTCTTGTAAAGTCTACCTCACGCCCGGGATAATTAATTACCGAATTATTCTGGAAAAATTCAGCATCTATTGTTTCGCTTACAAAATTAATAGACCTGTACTCCAGTTTATCTTCAAGGCTATATTTAAAGTCAAAGAATCGGTCTATAGGACCTGTATAAAACAGTTTTTCATAACCGTCAATCTCATCCCTTATGTCAAAAAAGTCTGTGTTAAGCATTACCTCAATATTGGAATGATTTAGAATACTTTCAAAAAGCTGTGTATAGCCACCCTTTGGCAGTGCCTGATAGGTATCTGAAAAGTAGCGGTCGTCATAATTAGTACGCACCGGAATTCTGTCCAGGACCGATGCATCAAGTTCCTCCGGGTATTTATCCCATTGTTTCTTAGTATAATGCCTGAACATTTTTTCATACAATACAGGACCTACTTTATTTAATGCAGCTTCCCTGCCATCTGCAGGTTGAGGAACAATGTTTCTGTTCTCATCAAGCCACTTAATCATTTCGTCCTCGGTAGTAATGTTTATACCAAAAAGTATATTTACAGTTGTTATATTTACAGGGATAGGTACCATGTTACCCTCTACATTAGCCTGTACTTTATGCTCCCACTTATACCAATCTGAAAATCTGTTAACGTAGTTCCATACCACCTCTTCATTGGTATGAAAAAGATGGGCACCATATTTAGACACCAATATCCCATTATCATCTATATAATCATAACAGTTTCCTGCTATGTGATTTCGTTTCTCAATAATAAGCACCTTTTTACCGGCGTTAGCGTACTGTTCTGCCAGTACAGCGCCGGAAATGCCTGCGCCTATAATTACAATTTCTGCATTTGTCATGATGTTACGGTATCTAATAATAATTGTTTCATTTTGCCAACAGTACTGTCCCATGAGGTGTTTTTAAGTATCTCGTTATAATCGTATTTCATAAATGGATCAGGTATATCTAAAATTGCCTGTTCTATTGATGCAGCGAACTCTTGTGCAGTAGATACGATCTTTACAATATTTTTATAATCGCGTACCACATCTTTTATTGCTGTAGAAATTATAGGCTTTCCTGCAGCCATATATTCCAATGTCTTGGTTGGGCTTATATATTTGGTAGCATCGTTAAGGGCAAAAGGCATCATAGCCACGGTAAATGCTTTTAAATAACCGGGTAGTTCACTGTAGTTTTTCATACCCAAATAATAAATGTTGTCAAGTCGTGGCAATTCGTGCTCACTTATTTTAGCCAACGGGCCAATCATTACAAACGAAACCTCAGGTTTCAATACCGCAGTGTCTCTTAAAAGCTCCAGGTCGATACGTTCATCAATTACTCCAAAATATCCGGTTATAGGATACGGGATATTGGCAATATCATCAGGAAGGGCAATTCCGTTAAGTGCCTTTGCAAAATGTGCCTGGTCTACAGAGCTAGGAAAACAGTGTACGTTATTATGAAGTAAAGCCTTCGATTCATAAAGTGACTTGCCTCCTGTAAAAACGATATCAGCATTAGACACAAGGTACTTTTCCTGTTCTATAAGCTTTTCAGGAGCACCCTTAAAGAGAGAAAGCTCATCCATACAATCGTAAACAACTGTGCCAAAATTGAAGCTAGCTAATAATGGGACAAAAGCTGCTGAATAAAACCACGCTACAGGAACATTTGTAGTATTGATATAATCTGGCAGGATGGATGCTATCTGTTCAATTGAATCTACATTAGGCTGAAGCACATGCAGGCTATCACTAATTTTCTGTAATCTGCTGCCTGTTTCATTTTCTCTGAGCCATGGCTCTTCTATTAACAGAATTTTGCTGTCTTTAGACAAACGGCTTATAATATGCTGAGGCCTTTGGTAAACAAAATCCCATCGTAAATGACAGAATACGACCATGTCGTATGTTTGCCCTCCGTTGAGTTCCTCAGGCGGAATACTATCCTCATGGATAATTTTATTTTTTAGTGGATGCATGATGGTAGTATTTAATTGTTAGTAAAAAAAATATGTTTTTATCAGAAGTATCCCGATACAGCATAAAGCCAGCCGTCAATTCGGATTTGACCCTTTAGCTCTATCGGGATGAATACTTAAGTTTTAATGTTTAAACCGATTTATTCCTCTCCTTCGCCCTGCTCCTCGACACCATCTTCGCCAGCGGCTTCAAAATTGATGTCATTATAAGCAGCATCACTAAGAACAGCATCGGCCTGTTTTTCCTCGTTAAGAATTTCTTCAAGCAGGCTTGCTACTTCTTCTTCGCCCAGTGTTCTGGCAAAAGCGCATAATGTACCATAGGTTGCTATTTCGTAGTGCTCAATTTTTTGTGAGGCTGCAATAATCCCGGCATCTCTCACGGCTCCGGCTTCAGTGCTTTCCATAATTTCCTGACCTTCTTTAATCAGGCCTTCCATGGCCTCACATTTTTTAGCTACCGCTTTTTCACCTAAAAGCTCAAAAATGCTTTCCAGTTTTTGTACCTGAGCTTCTGTTACTGTCGTATGCTCTTCTATAGCATCTACAAGAGTAAGCGTCGTAGCATTTTTTCTCATTTTAGGCAGCGCTTTTGTTAAAGCCTTCTCTGCCCAGTAAATATCCTTAAGGCTGTCTATAAATAATTCCCTTAATCCGTCAGCGGCATCACTTTTAGCTTTAATAGTGCTTTTTTTAGTAGTTCCTTTAGCTGCTGTGGTTTTTACAGTTGTAGCTTTTTTAGCTGCAGCACCGTCTAATTTTCCTGTTGCGTCTTTCATAATAGTATAGAGTTGTTTTTTATTCTACAAAGTACCCTGTTTCATGACGGTAATGATTTACATAATTTCACCCTAACCTTGTATAATGCTGCTTGTTAGGAAAAGTTTATGACATAAAAAATCCCCGGAAGACACTAACCGGGGACTAACCAAAGTAATAATCAAAACCAACCATTAAACCCTATAAGGTTCATTACGTTATATTTAATTGCTTGTTTTATAATGATAATGCTATAACCCCGATCCTTTTGCTGTCCTGTTTCCATTATTAGTGGTAGTTGAAGTATCAGCCTGGGCAGCAGCCTCTGTTTGAGGTTGGGGCTGCATCGAGTCTCCGGTTTCTGAAGTACTGTCATATTCTGAACTGTCGTCACTATTTGTAGTAGATTCAGTGGCGGGCTCATTGGCTTCTGTACTCTCTGTTGCATTTTTGCATGATACTGCCATCATAAATCCGCAAATCACTATTAATGACAAAATACGGCCTGTTAACTTTATATTTTTCATGTCGTTATATTTTATCATTCAAAGGTCTGTTGTAATACTCAGAGTGATTTACATCATATTGTAGATTCATTACATAATTATGGTTTCCAACACATCATGATACAAATAGGAAATATTATATAAGATACATTGGTTAGTGTTTACCTATATTTGTTAAGAATAAATATGCGATGTAGGTTAAATATTAAATAATTAAGTAAACTATACTATGTCTAAATCAGGAGTAATTGTAATAATAGAGGAAGATGTTGATGACCGTAAGTTTTTAGGTGAAATAATCCGGGAGCTTGAATTGCCAAATGAACTCAGGTGGTTTGAAACATCTGAAAGTGCTCTGGAATACATTTCAACTACTTTTCAGTCGATATTTGTTATTCTGTCTGACGTAAACCTTCCGGGCAAAAGTGGACTGGAATTCAAGAAAACACTCGACGAAAACCCTGAATTAAGGCGTAAAAGCATACCTTTTATTTTTTATTCTACAGCTGCCCGTCAGGAAGATGTTAACGAAGCCTTTTTAAATATGACAACCCAGGGATTCTTTAAAAAAGGCCCTGACTATGAGAGTTCTAAAACTACTATAAAAGCCATTTTTGATTATTGGAGACTTTGCAGACACCCAAATACGCAATAATCCCTTATATTATCATCCAATCAAACTTATGCGACCATTTGCCAAGCATTACTCTGCATCTATTGTTGAAACGATACGAGAGCCTTTAATTGTACTAGATACCGAGTTGCGAATTAAAAGCGCAAACGCATCCTTTTATAGTTATTTTAAAACTACAGAGCATGAAACTGAAGATAAAATACTTCTTGACCTGGCAGATGGCAGATGGCAAAACGAAAATTTTAAAAATGAGCTTTTAAAAGTACAGTCTACAGGAACAAATGTGGCAGATTTCGAATTTAAAATGTTTTTACCTGAAATTGGTGAAAGAATCATGTTATTAAGTATACGGCCAATTCTTCATTCAAACCTGAGAGAACAGCTCATACTAATTACCATCAATGATATTAGTGAAATTCATATTGCTAACAATATACTGGAAAAGAAAAATAATGCGCTTGAAGAGACTAACAAAGAATTAATTTCTTTCAATTATATATTAAGCCATGATCTTCAGGAGCCGCTACGCAAAATTCATACGTTTAGTAAATTAATTGCAGACGATCATAAATCTACTTTATCAGAAGAAAGCGCTGAATATATAAACAGGATACTGGTGTCTACCAGGCGAATGCAACAGCTTACTGAAGATTTACTGAATTATTCTCATATAGATAATTCTGATAATTACCAATTGTTTGACACTGATATAAATATTGTAATTCAGGAAAGTATTGAAGAATTGAGCGAAAGCATTATTGCAAAAGGGGCTACGGTTAATGTTTCTGAACTACTTGTATTAAGAGCCATTCCATTATTAGTTCGCCAATTGTTTATAAATCTGATAGGTAATGCGGTTAAATATTCAGACAAGAACATTTTGCCTGTTATTACAATAGAAGGAAAAGAGATACAAGATAACGAAATGCCCCCAGCCTATAGCATTAGTCACGGAAAATATTATAAGCTCACAGTAGCCGATAATGGCATAGGATTCCCAAATGACCAGGCCGTGAAAATATTTGATCCTTTTCAAAGGCTTCATGGCAAAGACAAATATGATGGTACAGGCATAGGCCTGGCCATATGTAAAAAGATAATGACAAAGCATCATGGGTTTATTACTGCCGAAAGTTCGCCGGGAAATGGCGCTACTTTTATCTTATACTTCCCTTTATAGCGAAAACGCTACTCATAAATTCATGGATATCATCTCACCAATCAGAAAGATGGTTTGCCTTGCAAAATAATGTAAGAAAACTGAAATGTTGTGTAACCTGTTTCAGAGATTGCGCTGTTAAATTTGTGTTGATTTTCTTTATTCTTAGACGGAAGTTTTGGAACTTCACGTAATTAGGAGATAGAAACATAATTGTAACTATAAAGGCAAGGGATATGAATACAGCAGGAAAAATTTTGGTTGCAGGTATTATAGGCACTACGTTTATGACAATGTTTAGCTATCTTATATCAGATAAGGAAGAAGAACAATACAGGGAGCCCGAGCTACTCAACGCGCTCATAGACCGGTCAAAATACCTGCCTGCCATATCTAATAAAAAAACACATCCTGCGGGCTGGAGTACACATTATCTGATTGGGATATTGTTTATGATATCCTACAGGATGCTTTGGCACAAAGCGTTAAAAAACCCTTCTACTGCTAAAACAATTATAATTGGCGCTGCTAGTGGTGCAATAGGCATTATATCCTGGAAAATTTTCTTTTCACAGCACGATAACCCACCGCATAATGACAGATATGGCTATTACAGGCAATTATTCTTTGCCCATATTATATTTTCCGTGGGCGCAATTGTGTCCTATAAACAGTTATCGTCGATTAACACTACTTCAAACAAAGACTTTAGAAACCTAATCAAAAGAATTAAAGCCGAAAAGAAATACTAACATAAAATTATTGTAATGAATAAAGTGTCGTCTTATGCCGCTACTGCACAATCTGATATTGCGGACTGCCCTGCGCTTTTTGAAAAACAATTTTTAGGCTACTCCATGTTTCTCTACAATACCGGAGATTCTGTATGGATTGTAATTCAATACCCCAATAATACAAAAATGGCCTTCCGCGCCGCTTTTGCACTCAACAGTAAGTTCACTGTTTCTGACATAAAAGAAAATAATGAGGTAGTAATTATAGAGCTATCTACCGGCCTGGGCAATTATATAGTTGAGATTAATTTACCAGATAACCAGTCGCCTGTTTTACATTATACAACCCGTTTTAAGACAAATACTCCTATTCTTATTCCCTATTCTCCAAGGGATATAATTCCGCTTACAAAAAATGGACAAACCGTAAATACCCGCGGAACAATTCATGTAAGCCAGGCAGGAACAAGGACAGGATTGCTATTTGCAAGTATGGCCAGTCCGGGTACAGAATCATTCTTTTACATGCAAAATCTTACTGCGCTATCTGAATTTTGTGATGTTACAAAAACGTCATTAAGTGGTGCCGTTGGCGGCGAATGGCCTGAGATGGGCTTTCAGCTGCCTGCTGCAACTGAGATCCCTTTACCTAATGATAAGTTCTATACACTTTCTGATGCGTATATTCTTTTCAGTCATGATAGTCCCATTGATGCTATTGATATAGCTACCCAGTACCTCAACAACCTTTCAATACTTTACAGTATACTGCCAAAGCCTGATACAAATTATCAGGACTGGCAGCAAATATCGCGAAAAGCATTAAGGGACTTAACTTTTAATAAAGGCTGTTGGTCTTATGCCGGAGGGCATGCGTATTTAAATGCTTACTTGTGCGATTATAAAACACCGCCTGAAATAATGGTTCAGCTGGCAGTGCTGAATGCCATTACCGAACATGCTAAGTGGACAGGAACTGAGTATGAAGTTATTAAAGAAATAGCGGCGGGTGTACCTGCATTTTTTGACGAAAAACTAAAAACTATATCACGATGGCTCCCGTCCCAGCGCGGAGAGCTGGATGAATCTGAAGAGCAAAAAAGTGCAATGGTAATGGATTCATGGTACCTGCACCATCCGCTTATGAACCTTTCTAAACTGGCATTGAATGGTGATCAAGATGCCGAAGAATTATTGCTCAAATCACTGGATTATGCCATAAAAGTGGCGCGACATTTTGACTACAAATGGCCGGTATTCTATAAAATGGATACTTTAGAGATTGTAAAAAAGGAAACAGCTGCCGATAAAGGTGGCGAGAAAGATGTGGCAGGAGGTTATGCACATTTGATGATAAATGTATGGAAACTTACAGGTGAAAAAAAATACTTAAATGAGGCCATAAAAGCTGCAAAAAATCTGGCTGAAATGGGGAACGAGATTTTCTATCAGGCCAACAATACGGCTTTTTCTGCTTTAGCCATGTTACGATTGTACAAAGAAACCAAAGATGTGCAATTTCTTGAAACCAGTTATTTGTGTATTGCTGGTATTATGAAAAACGTACAGCTGTGGGAATGCAATTATGGCAATGCGAAGGAGTTTGATAATTTCTTTGGGGTATTTCCACTCAACGACGCGCCTTATAAGGCAGCCTATGAAGAGATGGAAGTGTATGCTGCGCTGAATGACTATATTAAAGAAGCTTTTGAAATGAATGCCCCAATACTGCCATCACTATATATACTGTTACCGGAATTTGTTAAGTACAGTGTTAGCAGGCTTCCATACTACTATCCTACATTATTACCTAAAGATATCCTTTCTAAAGACGTAAAGACCGGCGAGGTTGATAATAAACTATGGATACCTATTGAAGATTTATATGATGGCTGGGAGCAGCATGGTCAGGTAGGCCAGGAAGTTTATGGCGCTGGCGTGGGGTTTGGCGTTGTGCCAAGGCAATACATTAAAATAGATCAGGAAGATTTTATTATTTATACAGATTACCCGGTTCATCAAAAATTAAATTTAAAGGATAAGAAACTCACTTTACAATTTATAGGCAATGATGAATTTCAATGCCGTTTGCTTATTATAAATCCGGACAACAGCAAAAAGAAAGATACTGCTATAAGTATTACAGACAATAATAGAGACGTTACCATTAAACCAATAAAAACATCTAAAGAACAAATTGAATTTAGTGTTAAGGGTACTGCCGAAATAAACATCCGGTGGTAAACTATGCTCCCTGTCCCAAATTAAGGCTTAAACCTCCATCTATTGTAAAGGTTTGGCCAGCCGCATAAGAAGCATCCTCTGAAACAAGATATGCTACGAGCCTGGCGACTTCCCATGGTTCTGCTGCACGTTTATACGGAATATTTTCGGTAGCTTTTTTAAGGTAATCGGGATTATCTATTGCTTCCTGATTCATAGGAGTAAGTATCATACCCGGTGCAACATTGTTTATGTTGATATTAAAAGGCCCAAGTTCAAGCGCCAGGCATCTTGTAAAATTGCGTACTCCTCCCTTGCTTGCGCAATAATCGCTTCCTCCTGCCCTGGCAACTTCTTCATGTATAGAAGATATGTTGACAATCTTACCGTTATTACCATTACGTTTTCTAATTTTTATAAATTCCTTACAGCCATAAAATGTCCCGAATAGATTGGTGCGTATTGTACTCTCAAAAACGTCAATATCCATCTCATCAGCATAAATACCTGACTCGTTTACACCTGCATTGTTTATAAGTATCCATGGAATACCAAGTTCCTTTTCGCATCTGCCAAACAGCTCCTGTACCTGGCCGTAATCACCTACATCCGCTTTAACTAAGATGCCTTTCCTCTCATTTTTCTCAACAAGCCTTAAGGTTTCTCTTGCACCGTCTTCATCGCTATGATAATTGATTACGATGTCTGCACCCCTTGCACTAAGCTCTATTGCGCATGCCCTGCCAATTCCTGAATCGGCTCCGGTTACGATTGCAATTTTATCCTTTAACGTATTTGAAGTAGTAGTCATAATTGCTTTAGTATTGTTTTAATTCTTTATAGTCTGGATTATTTCGATTCAATTTCAAAGCATCAGAATATTTTATATGCAAACAATGCTTAAAAATAAAATTCGGCAATTAAATTGCCGAATTTTTCAAAAGTATCATTGTAAGTTATGCCCACGGGTCTAAAACGACCTTTACACAACCATCTTCTTTGTTCTTAAAGATATCGTAGCCATGTGCAATTTCAGTGAGTGGTAACCTATGCGTTATAATATCATCAAGGATAACTTTTCCTTCCGTTACATAACCAAGTAATTTATCAATATGTTTGTGGGCAGGAGCCTGTCCTCCCCTCATTATAATTCCTTTATCAAAAAACTGGCCTATAGGGAAATTATCGTAGTTTACAGGATACACTCCTAAAACTGATACGATTCCGCCACGGCGCACGGCACTCATACAAGCTTCCAGTACTTTTACCGATCCTTTTTCAAAATTGACCACCGCTTTTGCTTTATCGAGAAAGCTTCTGTCAGGTTCAAAACCCACAGCATCTACACAGACATCGGCACCGCGACCCTGTGTAATAGCACGTATCTGTTCTACAACACCTTTAGGACCGTCTTCCCACAATATGGTTTCGCAGTGTGCAGTAGCTTTGGCTTTGTCTAAACGGTATTGAAGCGTGTCAACGATAACAACTCTTGCAGCACCTCTTAACCAGGCACTCTTTGCAGCCATAATACCCACAGGCCCTGAACCAAAAATGGCAACAGTTTCTCCACCTTTTACCTCACCCCAGTCGATGCCTGTGTATCCGGTAGGGAAAATATCAGTAAGGAACAATACCTGCTCATCGGTTAGGTTATCCGGTACTACACGAGGTCCAAAATTGGCATACGGCACACGAACATATTGTGACTGGCCGCCATCATATCCGCCGTAAAGATCGGTATAGCCAAAGAGCGCACCGCCTTTTTCGGTCATAATTCCCCCTTCGGGTCCATAATGATCGGGATTGCTGTTCTCACAATGCCCTGGTAATTCATGGTTACAGAAAAAACATGAACCGCAGGCTATTGGGAAAGGTACAACTACCCTGTCGCCACGTTTTAAGTGCGTAACCCCTTTACCAACATCTTCAATAATCCCCATAAATTCATGCCCCAAAACCATTGGCCTTGGCTGGGGGATACCACCAGAAAAAATATGCAGGTCAGACCCACAAATGGCAGTAGAGGTTACTTTTAAGATTATGTCATCCGGATTTAATATCGACGGATCATCAATGGTGTCGCAGGATATCTTTCCCGGACCGTGTATTACTGCTGCTTTCATAATTAGTTGGTTTATATAATTATTTTGAAGTTTTATTCAGCGTGTCGCCGATAGTAGCCGATCCCGGCCCTGTTTCATGCGCTGAGGTGTCATTTGTTGCCTCGTCATTCTCTGTAGGTGTTTCGTTCCTGTAATTCTCGTTAGGCCCATACGACTCTTCATTTGTAGACGATTTGTCTTTACATGAGGTGAACATAGTCATAAGTACAATAACAGCTACAATTCCAATTTTTGTTGTAAGCTTTTTCATAATACATTTCAATTAGCTGATCATTACATCAGGATTATACAATAGGTGTTTAGACCGTTTTCTTAAGATCTGTAATGGCAGGGCCATTTATAACTGTTCCATAAGCAGTGAATCTTGAACCATGCAGTGGGCAGTCAAACGATTTTTCGTCGTCATTCCATTGCAGCACGCCACCAAGGTGCGGGCATACCCCACTACAGCTATGTACTGTACCATCGGCATCTTTGTAAACCGCAATCTTATCGATGCCTTTAGAAATAACGGCACCTTTAGTAGGTTCCAGTTCTGATACGTCTTTAATATCATCTGTTGCCACCCAGTCTTTGGCCATCGTGTAAGCCATATTGCCTACCTCCTTAAGAAAATCAATCCCGGTACGTAGCGTTATCCTTGACGGATCATATAAGTCAACATAAGCATTTGGATTTCCCATTATGATATCGTTGATGATGAGTCCGCCCAACGTGCAATGGGTCATACCATTTCCTGAATCTCCTGTAATGATATAGATATTATCTTCACCAGGATTTTTTCCAATAAAGGCCAATGAGTCTACGGGCTCCATAACTTGGCCAGACCACTTATATTCCACTTTTGAGAAATAAGGAAAATGCTGTTTTGTCCACGAGATAAGGTTGTTGTAACGCTGTTCTTCAGATACATTTTCCTGATCTGCCATACCCGTTTTGTGGTCTTCTCCTCCCGATATCAACAGATCAAAATTATTATCAAGCGGTTCAAGCCTTACATAATGATATGGTTTTGCCACCCATTTTGAATGCTGGTTACCCGTATCCCACCACATAGCATAGGGTAATATCCCTTTTGGTATTTTAGCGCCTATAACGTAGGTTCGGTACGCAAACTGTTTGGTATGTATAGTGAGCACATCGTTAACCGGAGAGTTAGTCGCTACCACGATGTGGTTGGCTTTTACAATATAACCGTTAGCCTTAGCACCGGTTTTGTCAATGCTCTCGGCATGGGTATTGGTGTAAATCTCGCCACCCATTTCTAAAATAGCATCTGCCAGCCCCTTAAGATATTTCAGGATATGGAACTGCCCCTGTTTGGGATACTTTATAGCCCTTTGCTTTTTGCCTGAAGGCAATGCAGGTATTTGCGATACCATTTCTACAGGCAGCCCGGCCCTTGTAGCAGCTTCAAGTTCTTTGTCCAGATTCTCTTCTTTATCAGACGGGTCAGTGAATAAATAGCCATCAACCAACTTAAAATTACACTCTATATTCTCGATTGCTACCACACCCTGAATCCATTTGATAGCCTGTTTATGGCTTTGGGCTGCAAGTTTTGCTTTTTCTTCACCAAAGAATTTTTCAAGGTCATAGTAACGGTCATCCAGTGCATAGGTAATCTGGGCAGTAGTCCTGCCTGTTTCCCCGCTACCCAGGTATCCGTCTTCCAGCAGCATTACTTTTTTGCCCGATTTACAAAGACAATAAGCTGTAGTGAGCCCGGCAATGCCCCCGCCGATAATTAAAACATCGGTAATAGCGTCTGTCTCCAATATTTTGTAAACAAGAGGAGCCTGTGAATCATTCCAGTAGGAATGATGATGTCCACTGGTAATTTTACCGTTAATAGGATCGTTATTCATAGCCATTAGGTTTACGGTTAATAGTCTCCATTAACACCTTCTTTTTTAGAATTGATGCTGCTTCTTTCGCGTTGTGAGGCCGGATGAGAACTTTCTAATCTTCCATCAGGCTTCATGCTCGATTCCATTTGTTTTTCCATAGTGGCAGCTACAGCG
>Ga0157370_10000774_pt1 | contig 40033 bp, 43 predicted proteins | sample C35metaG_FD_113463 | JGI IMG/M metagenome (GOLD analysis project Ga0157370, IMG submission 113463) | Corn rhizosphere microbial communities from Kellogg Biological Station, Michigan, USA - C3-5 metaG | ecosystem: Host-associated > Plants > Roots > Rhizosphere > Soil | place: USA: Michigan... | reverse complement strand
GGTTACCGCCGGCGGTGTTGGTGAAGAAGTGGAAGTCCAGATAGCGGTCGAGCGCGAGCATCGCGAGCGTCGCGGTCAGGATCGGGAAGACCGCGACGATCAGCAGGTTCGACGCCAGGCTGGTCCAGCAGAAGCCCGGCATGCGCAGATAGGACATGCCCGGCGCGCGCATCTTCAGGATGGTCGTGACCAGGTTGATGCCGGTCGAGAGCGTGCCGATGCCCGATATCTGCAGCGCCCAGATATAATAATCGACGCCGACGCCGGGCGAATAAGCCAGCTCCGACAGCGGCGGATAAGGCAGCCAGCCGGTGCGCGCGAACTCGCCGATACCCAGGCTGAGATTGACAAGCAGCGCACCGGTCGCAGTCAGCCAGAAGCCGACATTGTTCCAGGTCGGGAAGGCGACGTCGCGCACGCCCAGTTGGAGCGGCACCGCGAAGTTCATAAGACCGATCACCAGCGGCATCGCGCCGAAGAAGATCATGATAGTCCCGTGCGCCGAGAAGACCTGGTCATAATGTTCGGGCGGCAGATAACCTTGGGCGCCGTGTAGCGCCAAGGCCTGCTGCGAGCGCATCATGATCGCGTCGGCGAAACCGCGCAGCAGCATCAGCGCCGACAGGATGATGTACATCACGCCGATCCGCTTGTGATCGACGCTCGTGATCCACTCATGCCAGAGATAGGGCAGCCAGCCCTTCGCCCAGACATAGATCACCACCGCGACGACGAGCCCGCCGGCGGCGCCGCTTGCGATCAAGGGAATGGGCTGGTCGAGCGGGATCGCCGACCAATCGAGCTTGCCCAGCAATTTCATTTTACGGGAGTCCTCGGGGAAACGTTGACGCCGCCGCGGCCGGCCTGCGGGCCGGGGGCGGGGCCGATCTTTTGCGTGGAGATCAGGTTGAACAGGCCGGGCTGCACCACGCCATAGCTATAGGGCGTCTTGACCGTGCCCTGCTGGGCAAGGCCGGCATAGGCCTTGGCATCGAGCGCCGGACCTTGCCCCTTGGTCTTGGCGACCCAGGCCGCGAACTCGGCGGGCGCTACCGCCTGCATCCTGAAGTTCATGTCGGAGAAGCCGTCGCCCGAAAATTGCGCGGACTGGCCCCAATAGGTGCCGGGCTGGTCGGCCTGCAGATGCACCTGCGTCACCATGCCGTTCATCGTATAGATCATGCTGCCGAGACGGTGGATGAAGAAGGTGTTCATCACGCTCGCGGACGTCAGCGAGAAATGGACCGGCGTGCCGACCGGGATGACCAGCTGGTTGACCGTGGCGATCCCCTGGTCGGGATAGATGAACAGCCATTTCCAGTCGAGCGAGACGACCTGCACCTCGATCGGCTTGGCGTTCTTTTCGGCCGGCAGCGGCTTGAACGGATCGAGATCGTGGCTGCCGACCCAGATCACGCCCGCGAGGAACAGGATCACCAGGATCGGGATCGCCCACACGACCAATTCGACGCGGCCCGAATAGGCCCATTCGGGCAGATAGCGGGCACGCGGATTGTCGGCGCGGAACCAGAAAGCGAAGGCCAAGGTGGCGATGGCGGTCGGGATCACGATCGCCAGCATGATCACGGTCGAGTTGAGGAGGATCGTGCGCTCGCCCGCCGCGATCGGGCCCGCCGTATCGAGCACGCCCTGGTGCGAGCAGCCCGCGAGCGCGAACAGCAGCAAGCCCGCCGCCCCCCGCCAGATTGATTTCATCGAAACGCCCTTCATGCGGTTTGCCGCCTTTGGAATCGAGGGTGCGAAACGAGCCTATACCCCATTGAGTCAAGCGCGTCCCCGGCTGGTACGGTTGCAGGCGATGCAATCGCATCCAACAATGCCGCATCCGGCAAGACGCATCGCTATCGACGGTTCGTGCTGCACATCGGTTGGATTGAAGGGACCAGCAGCCGAAGCGCGGAAACAATCGCACCGATTAACCCGTTTGGCCTCTGCATAGTATGAGTAGCTTTGCGTAACAGCGGGTCAGGAGAAGGGGCTTTCCGACATATTGTCGCAGGTGGACTGTCGGTCGACCGCGGGATTTCGGCGCGCAGACCCCGGCGCGGGATGGCGTTAACCATGCTACGCCAATCATAACTTCATAGGGGCGGTCGGCACGCGGCGATGCGGCCGGGCAAGATTACCCTGAAACAGGGAATTGACTGGCGGCGTCGGATCCGTCCGACTGCCGGGCTTATTATTCCGCGGCCTGGGGCTCGGGATGCCAGGTCTTGGCCCGAAGGTTCGCAGCTTTGCGTTCGGATTCGGGGAAGCTCTTGTCGCATTTGGCGCACCAGCGGCGCGCGACGTGCGACGGCGCATAGCTGCGCGTCAGGCAATCCGGACAGACGAAGCTCTTGGCGGGCCCCTGCCCGCGATATTTGCCGTAATGATCCAGCTCGACCCGGTCCTGGTGCTTCATGAATACCAGCATCATCAAGGGGGTGATGACGCAGGCCCCGAGCGCGAGGCCAACCACCAGATAGATGAGGATATTGTCCAAGGCCCGGTCCATCCCACGCTGCGCAACCCCGGCCGTCGACGGATGGCCGGTTACCCGCCCCTAACGCACCATTTCGCCAACGGGTCCGCGTTTATAAGTTTGGGAAAATGTAACGTAGATGACAACCCCTTGACCTGTCATGAACAAGAGCAGAACGTCCTTTCAGGGGACGAAGGGGGAGAGGAACGATGCTCGCGCCAGGCAGGGCCGGAGCCAGCAGGTCGATCCATTTGATCCAGGACCAGCGGAACGCCACCGCCGCGCGCGCGTTCGGGCGGCGTCCGGTTACAAGCGGCGAAATCCGTTCCGCATTCGCGGCTCGCGCGATGCGGAATGGGGATCGCACCGGCGTCCTCGTTGCGTAGGAGTTTGCGTCAGACGCCGGTCGCGGCATCAGGGGTCTTGCCCCCGCTCGGCGGCGTATGGCTCGCAAACAGCAGCGATCGGCCGGGTGTGAACAAGCTTATGCAAATTCTTCTTGTCGAGGACGATCCCCAGATTGCCGAACGTGTCGCCAGCGATCTGGGGCGCAACGGCTATCACGTCATCGACGTCGCGACCGCCGAAGCCGCGCATGACGCGCTGATCGCCCATCCGATCGAGGCGGTGGTGCTGGACCGGCTGCTCGGCAATGGCGACGCGATCACGGCGATCGCCGACTGGCGCCGCGCCGGGCTGAAGACCCCGGTGCTGGTGGTGAGCTCGCTTTCGGGCGTGCACGATCGGATCGCGGGCCTGGCGGCGGGCGCGGACGATTATCTGGTCAAGCCCTTCCATACCGAGGAACTCGACGCGCGGCTGCGCGCACTGCTGCGCGCGCGCGACCGCCATGCCGAGCGCGAGGCCGATATATTGGTGTGCGGATCGATCCGCATCGATCGCCGCCATCGCACCGCCGAACGCGCGGGCACGCAGCTCATGCTGCAGCCGCGCGAATATCGCCTGCTCGAGGCGCTCGCCTTGAGCCCGGGCCAGGTCGTGCCGCGATCGGTGCTGCTGGAGAAGGTCTGGAACCTGAGCTTCGATCCGCGCACCAAGATCATCGAGACGCATGTCAGCCGCCTGCGCGACAAGCTGGATTTCGCAGGCCCGGGCGAGGCGATCGAGACCGTCCGCGGGATTGGATATCGCCTCCGCGAAGATGCTTGAGCCCGCGCGGCGGACGGTGCTGCGCACCGTTATTCTCTATATCGCGATCTTCGGCATAGCCAGCCTCGCTCTGGGCGAGGGCGCCTTCCTTTATGCGCGGCACGAGCTTGCCCGCCGGCTCGACCTGCGCATGGCCGGACGCATGGACTGGCTGGCCCGGACCTATGCGGCCGAGGGCCGGCCGGGCCTGATCGCCGCGATCGATTCCTATACGGACCGCGGCGCGCGTACCTTCGGGTACGTGCTGAGCGATACGCAGGGACATTTCCTGCGTCGGCTGGGCGACACGCCGATCCTGGCCCCCGGCTGGAGCCTGATCACGTTCCGGGACGAAGATGAAGGGGTCGAGGACCCGGCGCGCACCCTGACCCGCCGCCTGCCCGACGGATCGCGGCTGACGATCGTCGCCGACCGGGACTATATCGAGCAATATGATGCGGTGACGACCGGCTTCCTGTTCGCCGCGCTGGCGCTTCTGTTCCTGGTCGCGGCCGCGGGCGCGCTCTCGCTCGAGCGCAAGGTTCGCAGCCGGCTCGAGGGCCTGAACGAAACCGCCCGCGCGATCTTCGAGGGCGATCTCGAACAGCGCGTGCCGATCGGCCCGGCCCGCGACGAATTCGATGCGATCGCGGGCACGGTCAACGCGATGCTCGACCGCCTCAGCTGGATGCTGGACGAGGTGCGGCGCGTTTCGACCTATATCGCGCATGATCTGCGCGCGCCGATCGTAAGGCTGCGCGACCATCTCCAGCATGGCTCGCTCGCCAATCGCGGGCAGGTCGATATGGAAGCGGTCGAACGCTGCGAGGATATCATCCGCCTGTTCGGGGTGATCCTGCGGATCGGCGAGATCGACGGCGCGATGGTCGCCCGAAGCGCGACCGAATTCGACCTGTCCGAGCTCGTCGCCGAATTGAGCGATGCGCATGTCGCGGTGGCCGAAGATCTCGGCCGGACTCTGACCCACGAAGTCACCCCCGGTATCCGTACGATCGGCGACCGGGATCTCTTGGCGCAATTGCTGGTCAACCTGATCGACAACGCGCTGCGGCACACGCCGCCCGGCGCGCGGATCGCGGTGACGTTGCGCGCAAGCGATAGCCAGGCCTGCCTTTCGGTCGCGGACGACGGTCCCAGCCTGCCGGAACAGGCGCGGCGGCAGCTCGCCGCGCCCAAGCCGCGCAGTCTCGCCGGCGGCGCGACAAGGGAGGGTGTGGGATTGAGGCTTGTCCAGGCGATTGCGGCGGGGCATCACGGTACGCTGAGCTTGCACGACAACGGCCCCGGCCTGCGGGCGGAAATCAGCTTGCCGTTGCATCCGGCGCGGCACGGTACCTCCGCGACATAAAGAAAGGCGCCCCCGGCCGGGGCCGGGAGCGCCTTGTCTTGAACCGCGATCGGATCAGTGCGCGAAGGCGACTGCGACCGTCTGCTTGCGGCGGCGCATCGCCAAGCCGAGCGCGCCGAAACCGACCAGCATCAGGCTCCATGACGCCGGCTCAGGCACGGGACCGGAGGCCTGCGCATTGGTCGCGGTCGACGGCATGGTGTAGGCGATCTGCGTCTTGTCGAACACGCCGTAGATGCCGTCGAGATGCGTGAAATCGGTGGCGCTGGGCGCGGTGTTGGCAAGCGTGCCGTTAGTGCCCTTCGTGCCGCTGGAATCGTTGGTGTAATCCATGCAGCTGCCGGTGTTGAGGTTGGTGAAGGTGTGATCGGAATCCTGGAGCCCGAGCGCATTGCCGAGTTCCTGGCAAATCACCTGCTGAAAATAGGCCGCATTATTGTACTTGGCCTGCGTGAAATAATAATCGTTCAGCTTGATCGTGGCCTGATAGATGCTGGTGCCCGCGGTCCAGACGGTGGTCCAGCCCGACCAGCCGGTCGCGCCATAATTGCTGCTGCAGACCTGGATCGTGCCATAGACCCCGCCGCAGGTGCTGGCGCTGGTCATGCCCGCAATCGGAACATAATCGATATATTTGTCGGTCGACCAGGCGGCTTCGGCGGTGGCGAGATAGGGCGCCCATTTCGACGCCGTGTTGTTGCCGACCATGATCGCCAGATCGCCGGTGTGGGCCCAGTGATAGCCGTTCCACGACTGGGTCGGGAGGGTGGTTGCCTCTGCGGGGGCCGCCGTGGCGAGCACAGCAAGGACCAGGCCGCAACCCGCGGCCGCTTTGTTGAGCAGTGTCATGGGGATTCCCCGCTTCGTCGTTAAGCAAGCCGCCCGGCACCATGCCGGCTTAGCTCCCCCCGGAGGCGATCTTGGCAGACCGGTAGCTATCCCAATGTTGGTTAACGAACAGTTAGGCGTCGTTAAGTCGTGCTGACTTTGCGTTAAGGTGTCTAAACTTCGCGGAACAACTTCAAATAGAGCGTTTGTATCGCTTCCGATACGAGACGAAGTTCCATGTATTTCGGATCCGTTACGAATCCGAATTCCACCCCTATTTCATCCCTATAGTGAAATCAGGAAGCGTGATGGATTTGCAACGCTTCGCTAATCAAAAGTCAACTTTTTGCAACCTTCCGATTTCCGAACGGAACCCGCAGGTTAATCCCCCGTTAACCGCGCCGCTTGTGCCCCGGATCGCATCCAAAAGCGCGCCGGACAGACAGGCTTCAGGGACCTTGAAGTCCAAAGTACGAGTGGAGATGCGCTTATGAATAAGTTGGCCGTTTACGGCGCGGGAGCTGCATTGCTCCTAGCCGCCGCCCCCGCCTCGGCAGTCACAACCTTCGCGGACTTCTCGCCCGCGAGCAACAATCCCAATGTCTTCTACACCGGCACGGCGGATGGTTCGGGAACCATCTCGAGCATCGATCAGCTCGTCCACTTCGCCTTCCTCAATCCGGATGGCTCGGTGAGCGGCACGACGTTTGACGTGCTGATGAACTTTACTGCGACCACCGGCGCGGCTTCGACTGCCGCCGGCGGCACGATCGCACTCCTGCCGATCTCGGACGGCAGGCTGACCTTCACGTCGTCCACCCCGATCACCTGGGGCGGACATACGGGGACCAACCTGCTGACGGTGGATTTCACCGGCGGCGTCCTTACCGCATTGCTGGGCGGATCGACCGCCAATTACGGCAATTCGACCCCGCCGAACGTGGTCAGCTTCAGCTCCGACTTCCTCGATTTCTCGAGCAGCACGGCGCGTGATCTGGCGCTCGCGATCGACGCGATCAACCCGGCGGTCGGTTTCGCTTTCGGCGGCAACCGCAACCACATGGGCACGATGTCGGGCAATTTCGGCGCCGATGCCACCTCGGGCAATCCGCAGGGCGTGCCTGAGCCAACCAGCTGGGCCCTGATGTTCGCGGGCTTCGGCCTGGTCGGCAGCGTGCTCCGCTCCCAGCGGCGCCGGACCGAGGTCATGTTCGGCTGACCGGTAAGCGGCCGGCATCCCGCCGGCCGTGCTCTTCGGGGCGGCGGACTGCCGCCCCGGGACACCCCAAAAAGCGCGCACCGCACGAAAGGGATAGAGCGTGACCACTCTCACAGCGGACATCAAAATCGACACTGACAGTTTCAACGTCAGTGGGTTGCTCACCGGGACGGTCAGCAATCGCTCCAGTTCGGGTTTCGATATCGATGTCGGCAGCGGCTATGCCGAACATTATACCGGCACCAACCTTGCCTTTGATGCCAACGGCAACCTTGCCACGGGCACGCTGACTGGCCTCAGCGAGACCTATCTCAGCGCGCCCGTCTTTTCGATGACCGCGCTCAATCTCGACGCCGCGACTTTCGTGCAATGGGTCAATAGCGGCAACAGCAGCGCGGCGCTCGACGCGATCTTCGCCGGCAATGATTCGATCCGCGGCAGCAGCGACGACGATGTGCTCGACGGACGCGCGGGCCACGACATCATCATGGGCGGCGCGGGCGCCGACACGATCATCGGCGGCGACGGGAACAACCATCTTTACGGCCAGTCGCCCAACGGCGGCACCGACGGTGCGGATTCGATCACCGGCGGATCGGGCATGGATTATATCCAGGGCAATGCCGGCAACGACACGCTCGACGGCGGCGCCGGGCCCGACCGCATCAATGGCGGCGCGAATGACGACCTCATCTTCGGCGGCGCGGGCAACGATGCGATCAACGGCAATCTCGGCAACGATACGATCGATGCCGGCGACGGCAACGACGTCGCCCGGGGCGGCAAGGACAATGACTCGATCTCGGGCGGAGCCGGCAACGACACGCTGTCGGGCGACCTCGGCAACGACACGCTGATCGGCGGCGCGGGTAACGATGTGCTGACCGGCGGGGACGGTGCGGACGTCTTCAAGTTCGCTGGAAGCGATGCGCATTATACCGGCGCGGGCACGGACGTGATCACCGATTATACCGACGGGACCGACAAGATCGCGCTCGGCTTCTCGGTGACCGCGGTATTGACCGGCACCAATCCCGCCACCTTGTCCGACGCGGTGACCTATGCCCAGCAGCTGTTCGACGGCCACGCCGGCAATGGCGAGGTAGCGGCGCTGCATGTCGGCAGCGACACCTATCTCTTCTTCGCGGGCAATGGCGGTGCGACTGTGGATTCGGTCATCGACGTGAAGGCCGCCGCGGCATCGTCCTTCGACACCACCGATTTCGTCTGAGGCTCAATCCGCCGCGGCGGGCTCGGGCAGGCGGCATATGTCGATCCAGCGCGCGGCGACGAGCTCGGCCAACCGACCGGGCGCGACGCGCACCGAGCTGTTGAGCGATCCCGCCGCGGGATAGACCGTCTCGAACGTCCTCAGGCTTTCATCGCAATAGACCGGCAGCGGGGTCGACAGGCCGAAGGGGCAGACGCCCCCGACACGATGGCCGGTGACCGCGAAGGTCTGCTCGGCATCGAGCATGCGCGGCCGCGCACCGAAGGCGGCCTTGGTCTTCTGGTTGTCGAGCCGCGTGTCGCCGCGCGTCACCAGCAGCACGATCCGGTCGTCGATCCGCAAAGCCAGGGTCTTCGCGATCTGTCCGGGTGCGACGCCCAGCGCGTCGGCCGCCTCGAGCACGGTCGCGGTGCTGGCCTCGGTCTCGATGATCGGCAGATCGGGGGCATGTTCGCGCAACCAGGCACGCACCGATTCATGGCTCATGGATGGCCGCCATAGCCGCGCGCTTCGGCGGTCCACATTCCCGCAGGCTCGCCTCCACGCAGGAGGTGATAGACGCCGTGCAGATTAACGGTCGGATCGCAATGTGACGGCATCAGCACGACGCGCGTTCCGATCGGCGGAGCGGGCGAACCCGCGGGCAGATCGATCCAACCGAATTCGTCGCCCTTGAAGCGATAGCGGCAATCGGCCGGCGCGCCCGCCAGGACCCGCGGCGCGCCCGCATCGGTCGCGATCGCCTTGGTGCCCGCGTCGAGCGTCACGAAGCCCGGATGGCTGGCGCTGACCACGGTCGCGTGGAGCGTCAAAGCCTGCTCGAACGGCGCCGCGCCGCCCAGCTCGCACGCACCATAATCCTGATCCATGAGGATGTAGGATCCGCATTGCAGCTCGGTCAGCAATCCCGCATCGGCATCGATCCCGTGCGTGCCGGTGCCGCCGCCGGTGACCACAAGCGGGGCAAGGCCGGCCGCATCCAGCGCCGCGATCGTCTCGGCGAGGCGGACATTGCGCGCGGCAATCGCGGCACGGCGCTCCGCGAGCGCAACGATGTGCTGCTCGCTCCCGCAGTAAAATTGGATGCCGCCATAGACGAAGCGGGGCTCTGCCCTGATCGCCTGCGCCAGCGCGACCGCATCGGCCGGTATCCCAACGCCGGTCCGCCCCGATCCGGGATCGACATCAACCAGCAGACGCAGGCGGCCGCCCGCCGGCAACGCCTCGGCCAGCGGCGGCAGCACTGCGGGATGATCGACCACCATCGCCAGATCGATCCCGTCCGATAGGAGCGCCGCGATGCGCGCGAACTTGTCGGCGGTCACGATCGGAGACGTCAGCAGGATCGATCGCGCCGCGCCCGCAAGCTGCTCCACCTCATACAGCGTGGCGCAGCAGATGCCGCTGGCGCCCGCCTTCGCCTGAAGCGCCGCGATCGCGCGGCTCTTATGGGTCTTGGCATGCGGACGAAGCGCGAGCCCGTGCGCCCGGGCATGATCCGCCATGCGCGCGACATTGCGATCGAGCGCATCCAGATCGAGCATCAGGCAGGGGGTCGACGGCAGCGTCATATCCGCCGGATAGGCTGGTCTAATGCGCGCGCGCAATCCCGGGCGGATGCCCCCCGCCGCGCTGGCGTTTTTGGAGCCAGGCCTTGAGGCTCGGCATGCGCGCGCTCTGGATATCGGCGATCTTCCAGCCCGCGAGCGATATGCGGGTCAGCAGCAAGGTCACCCGCTCCGGCGGCGCCGCGCGATCCGCATCGAAGCGCAGTAGCAGCCGGGCGACCGCCTGTTTGTCGGTACCGACGACCGACAGGATCTGCGCGCTCAGCCCGTCATTGCTGCGGCATTGGCACAAAGGGTCATAACCGATATCCGCCACGCCACTTTGCGCGAGATCGTAAAGATCCGCGGTCAGCAATCGTGGCGACACGAAGCTGAAATGCCGGTTATTGATCTCTTTTATATAGAGCTGGGCGACGAAGGTCCGCGCGCCCAACAAGTCCTGCGCGGCCAACGGCATTGCGATACAGGCCGCCAACAGGGCGCCCCCCAAGATTTTCCCCACGAAACCTCCCCCCGGTTGGTTCGTGGATTAACCATAACTGCAATCTATGCGGCGCCCAAGGTGAATATCCGATTTGGAGACAAGTTTTGCGCCCAGCGCGACAAAAGCGCCGCAAAACCGAGCCATCTGTCCCCGTCAGGGAAGGGTTACCCCCATCCGCTCGACCGCGCGGATATAATTGGCCATCGCGTCGGCCGCCTCGTCCGACAGATCGATGAAGACGCGGCGTCCGTCGCGCGGATCGGCGGTGCGCATGAAAATGCCCTCGTCGGTCAGCCGCTTGATCCAACGCAACGCGGTTGTCGGCGGCACGGCTGCGGCGATGCAGAGGCTGGATACCGCCACAGTCCTTTGTTCGAGCCGCGCGAGCAGCAAATCGAGCAGCATGTCCCAAGCCGGATCGGCGAACAGCTCGCCGCTGAAATATTGGTCGCGCAATCGCCTGGTGCGGATCATCGCGCGAATGGTGGAGATTGCGGGCATCTCCGGGTCGCCGGTCTGGGCGCGCCGGTCGGGCTGCTCGCGGCGGTCGCCTCCGCGGCGATCGGCCACGCCTTCGCGCCGCTCGGGACCATTATGCCTCTCGCTCTCCGAAAGCGCCGCGAGCGCGCGTGCGATGCGCCCGACTTCTTCGCTCAGCCTGCGCAGCTGGGGCGACGGATCATCCTCGGACTCGGTCAAGCGAACCCGGCCAAAAAGGGAACAGCTTCACGCCCGCGCACCGCCGCGGGCTGTGGCGGAATTCTGACGACCGCTTGCACCATGGGGGCAAGCCTAGCGCGACTTCGCGCGGTGCGGCCTTTTTTTTGTTTCGCTTTGGATGAACCGGGCCCGTGAGACCGCTTTCAGCCCCCGCCTTCATCCATTTTGGTTCAATTGCGTCGGGGCCGAAACAATTTGTTCAGCCCCGACTCATCAACTTGCCCGATACGAAATGCCCACTTGGCGAGACGCCGCGCTCAAGCGAAAACTTCGCCCAGCCGCTGCGCACCGCCGCGATTGGCGAGCTGGTCTGTCGCGACCGCGACACCGCCCGCGTAAAGCGCATGCGCGAAACCCATGATCAAAGAGGTCACGATCGCGATCACGATATTCTTCAGCGACAAGGCGTAGGCGGCGCTCTGGGCCGAGGCGACACGCAGCGCGGCGGCCTGATCGGTGGGATGCAGCATATCGGTCATCGCCGGCCCCATGCGGATCAGGAAAATCAGGCCATAGACCGCAAACAGGATCAGCATGATCACGATATAGGCACCCAGCAATTGCCAGAAATGGCCGCGCGACAGGCGCCAGGCCGGGCCGATCACGATCTTGCGCTCCAGGATCGTCATCGGCCCCGCAAGCGCAAGACGGGTCATCAGCCACGCGCTGAGAATGAAGATTACGAGCCCGATCAGCACCGAAGCCATGACCGCCCCGCCGCCGGCGGCCGTGGAAATGATCGCCAGCACGATTCCCACTGCAACGCCGACAACGATCATGATCAAATAGAAGCCGACGATCAGTATCAGCGCGCATCCGAGCAGCCGCAGCTCGTCCATGCCGACGCGCAGATAAGCGAAGCGGCTCTGATCGGGGAAAAGAACCGCGCGAAAGGTCGCCGCAGCCAGGATGACGAAAACGGCAAGCCCGACCAGCATGGCAAGGAAGAAGGATCCGAACGGAGGCATGGCGGGCACCGCACCCGCCTGCTGGAGCGTTGCGATCTGCGCTTCGTATAGCGGGCGCATCATCGCCATCATGACAAGATTGAGCACGACAATGATCGCGCTCCACACCAAGATCGCCCGGATATTGTTACCAACGAAGCGGAACGTGCCGCCCAGGATCGAACCGACCGTCACCATGATATCCCTCCTGTCCTGCGGGCCGCCCCCGGCCCTGTCTTCACGTCATTTGCCGAGCGACTTCACGATCTCCTCGACCATCTTCTTCGCGTCCGCGAGCAGCATCATCGTGTTGTCGCGGTAGAAGACCTCGTTATCCACGCCGGCATAGCCGACGCCGCCCATGCTGCGCTTCACGAAAAGAACCGTTTTGGCTTTCTCCACGTCGAGCACGGGCATGCCGTAGATCGGCGATGTTTTGTCGGTCTTGGCGGCCGGGTTGGTCACGTCGTTGGCGCCGATCACGAAGGCGACGTCGGTCTGCGCGAACTCGCTGTTGATGTCCTCGAGCTCGAACACCTCGTCATAAGGCACGTTCGCTTCGGCGAGCAGCACGTTCATGTGGCCGGGCATGCGGCCCGCCACGGGGTGGATCGCATATTTGACCGTGACGCCCTCGGCCTTGAGCAGGTCCGCCATTTCGCGGAGCGCATGCTGCGCTTGCGCGACCGCCATACCGTAGCCGGGGACGATGATGACCTGCTCGGCCTGGCTCATCAGGAAGGCGGCATCCTCGGCCGAGCCGCGCTTCCATGGGCGGTCGATCGCCTGGCCGCCGCCGGAAGCCGCGCCCGCATCCCCGCCGAAGCCGCCCGCGATCACGCTGATGAAGCTGCGATTCATCGCCGCGCACATGATGTAGGACAGGATCGCGCCCGACGAGCCGACCAAAGCGCCGGTGATGATCATCGCGGTGTTATGGAGCGTGAAGCCCATCGCCGCCGCTGCCCAGCCCGAATAGCTGTTCAGCATCGACACCACGACCGGCATGTCCGCCCCGCCGATTGGGATGATGAGCAGGAAGCCGATCAGGAAGGAGAGGCCGGTGATCGTGAAGAAGACCCATGGGGCCTCGTCGGTGAGGAAATAAGCGATCAGGCCAAGGATGAGCGCGAGCGTGCCGAGATTGATGACGTGGCGGCCGGGCAACATGATCGGCTTGCCCGACATATTGCCGTTCAATTTGAGGAAAGCGATCACCGAGCCCGAGAAGGTGATCGCGCCGATCGCGATACCGAGACCCATCTCGATCCGCGAAACCTGATGGATCGCCCCGCCCGGCTCGGCGATACCGAAAGCGGCGGGATTGAGGTACGCCGCGACCGCGACCAGCACAGCGGCGAGGCCGACCAAGGAGTGGAAGGCCGCGACCAGCTGCGGCATCGCGGTCATCGCGATCTTGCGCGCGGTGATGAAGCCGACGATCCCGCCGAGCAGGATCGCGATCCCGATTTCGGGCAAAGACGCGATCTGGTGCGTGACCAAGGTGGTCCCAACCGCCAGCGCCATGCCGAACATGCCGAAGCGATTGCCGCGCCGGCTGCTGACCGGGCTCGACAGGCCCCTGAGCGCGAGGATGAAGCATATGCCCGCGACCAGATAGGCCAGCATCGCCCACGGGTTCGCCACAACCTGCTCCATCAAATCTCTTCCCCCTGTGCCGCGGTCCGCCTCACTTGCCGGCCGCCGGCTTGTCCTTCTTCTTGTACATGGCGAGCATGCGTTCGGTGACCGCGAAACCGCCAAAGATATTGACGCTCGCCAGCGCGACCGCGGCGAGGCCGAGCCATTTGGACGTGGCCGAACCCGCCGCCGCGCTCGCGATCAGCGCGCCGACGATGATCACCGAGGAGATCGCATTGGTCACCGCCATCAAGGGCGTGTGCAAGGCGGGCGTGACCGACCAGACCACGAAATAGCCGACGAAGCAGGCCAATACGAAGATCGACAGGATCGAGATGAAGTCCATGACTTACTCCTGATCCTCCCCGGCACGGGGAGGGGGACCAGCCGCAGGCTGGTGGAGGGGTGTGGTGGCCACAATTCCCCGAACCACAGATTCGAGATCGTCCAAGACGAGCTGGGCCGGAATGCGCTGAACTTTTAGCCCACGCGCACCGAACCAGGCGTCTCGCGCCGCATCGCGCACGGGGCGATCGCCGGTTTCATGGGCATAGCCGTCTATCTCCACGATCAGCCGGGCTTCGTGGCAGTAGAAATCCGCGACATACGGTCCGGATGGATGCTGTCGACGAAACTTCAGACCGGCAGGCCGACCCCGCAGCGCCTGCCATAACAAGACCTCCGGCAACGACATGTCCCGCCGTAGCTGCCGCGCACGTTTTGCCGTGATCTCATTGCCTTGAAGCACCGCTCAGTTCCTCCCCTGCAAGGGGAGGTGGCGGGCGCCAGCCCGACGGAGGGGTGTAACCGGTGCAGCTGTAGCGCTCCAAATCGACGGGAGACACCCCTCCACCGCTTCGCGGTCCCCCTCCCCTTGCAGGGGAGGATTGGGATACCCGGTCACTGGAGCAACCTCTGGTTCACGACCTTGCCGCCTTGGGTCAGGCGGATCGCGCCGCCGATCTCGTCGTCGAGCTGGGGCAGGCCGCCTTCCTTGTCCCAGAAGGCGGAGAGGAAGTTGAACAGGTTGCGCGAGAAGAGCGCGGAGGCATCGGCGGCGAGGCGCGACGGCACGTTGCGGTGGCCGACGATCTTGACGCCATGCTTCTCGACAATCTCGCCCGCGACCGCGCCTTCGACATTGCCGCCTTGTTCGACCGCGAGATCGACGATCACGCTGCCTGGCCGCATCGAGGCGATCTGCGCGTCGCTAATCAGGCGCGGCGCGGGTCGTCCCGGGATCAGCGCGGTGGTGATGACGATGTCCTGCTTGGCGATGTGCGCCGACACCAGTTCGGCCTGCGCCTTCTGATATTCGGGCGACATCTCGGTCGCGTAGCCGCCCGAGCCTTCGCCTTCGATCCCCGCGACATTCTCGACGAAGATCGGCTTGGCGCCCAAAGACTGGATCTGCTCCTTGGTCGCCGAGCGCACGTCGGTGGCGGAGACCTGCGCCCCCAGGCGGCGCGCGGTCGCGATCGCCTGGAGGCCGGCGACGCCGACGCCCATCACGAAAACGCGCGCGGCGGAGACCGTGCCCGCCGCGGTCATCATCATCGGGAAGGCGCGGCCATATTCGGATGCCGCATCGAGCACGGCCTTGTAGCCCGACAGGTTCGACTGCGAGGACAGGATATCCATCGACTGCGCGCGCGTGATGCGCGGCATGAATTCCATCGCCAGCGCCTCGAACCCCGCCGCCGCATAGGCGTCGACCCGCGCGCGCTCGCCGAAGGGGTTGAGACCCGCGACGATCCAGGCACCCTTCTTGGCGCTTTTCAGGCTGTCGGGATCGGGGCCCTGCACGCCAAGGATGATGTCGGCGTCCTTGAGCGTCGCGGCGCGCGTGCCGACCGTGGCGCCGGCGGCTTCATAATCCGCATCGGAAATCGAGGCGCTGGAGCCCGCGCCGCTTTCGACCGCGACTTCCGCGCCCAGCCCGGCGAATTTCCTGACCGTCTCGGGCGTCGCGGAAACGCGCTTTTCGCTGGCCGCGCTCTCCTTCACGACCGCGATGCGCACCGCCATCGGATCAGCGCGTGATCAAATACATGACGAGGAAGGCGATGATCAGGCAGGCGATCGCGCCATATTTGAACAGACCGATGAAGTGCGAATAGGTCCGCTCGTGCGCGGGCATATCCATCTTGGCGCCGCCTTCGGCCATTTCTTCGTCCCTGTGTTAAATAGAACAGTCCCGTTTGATTAGCCGGGTGTTCGACGCGCCTCAAGGGCGGATCGACGCGCGTTTCGCCACAGGGGCGAGTCTTTCATGCAACACCCACAATAGGTTGAGTCCCGCCACCCGGTCGGAGTCCCACATCCTGTGGATAACTTTCCGCGGGCAGACCCAACCACCCGTCGGACAAGGGGTTCGTCCCACCGGTCCCCGCTTGACCGGGGAGTCCACCCGCATCCATCAGGCGACACTCGTGCTGAATGAACGAGGGGGCTTAAGCGTGGGTGCGTTGCGACCGATACGGAAGGCCGAGACGCGTCCCGCGCTGGCATTGCTTCCGCTCGACACGATCCTACAGGGCGATTGCGTGGCGGAGATGGCCAAGCTGCCCGACAAATGCATCGACATGATCTTCGCCGATCCGCCCTACAATCTGCAGCTGGGCGGCGACCTGCATCGGCCCGAGGGCGGCAAGGTCGACGCGGTGATGGACCATTGGGACCGGTTCGACAGCTTCGAAGCCTATGACCGCTTCACCCGCGCCTGGCTGGCGCAAGCGCGCCGTATCCTGAAGGACGACGGCACGATCTGGGTGATCGGCAGCTATCACAATATCTTCCGCGTCGGTTCCGCGCTGCAGGATGCCGGCTTCTGGATCCTGAACGACATCGTGTGGCGCAAGGCCAACCCGATGCCCAACTTCAAGGGCACGCGCTTCACCAACGCGCACGAGACGATGATCTGGTGCTCGAAGAACGAGAAAGCGCGCTACACCTTCAACTATCGTGCGATGAAGGGCCTTAACGACGACGTGCAGATGCGCTCCGACTGGAGCCTGCCGATTTGCGGCGGCGCCGAGCGGCTGAAGGACGATGACGGCCACAAGACGCACCCGACCCAGAAGCCCGAAAGCCTGCTCTATCGCGTGATGCTCGCGGCTTCGAAGCCGGGCGACATCGTGCTCGATCCCTTTTTCGGCACCGGCACGACCGGCGCGGTCGCGCGGCGTTTGCGCCGCCGCTGGATCGGGATCGAACGCGAAGACAAGTACGTCAGCGCCGCCCGCGCGCGCATCCATTCGACGCTGCCGCTCGACGAAAGCGCGATGGAAGGCGTGCCCGAAAAGGCCGCGCAGCCGCGCGTCGCCTTCGGCCTTCTGGTCGAGAGCGGCATGATCGCGCCGGGCACGATCCTGATGGACGCCAAGCGTCGCTGGCAGGCCGAGGTGAAGGCTGACGGCTCGCTGCTATGCGGGCCGCAGGGCGGATCGATCCACCGCCTCGGTGCGATCCTGCAGGGCGCGCCGTCGTGCAACGGCTGGACCTTCTGGCACATTGAAGAAAAGGGCGATCTGGTCGCGATCGACGCATTGCGGCAGAAGCATCTGGCGGAGTTCGCGGCGTAAATCGTTGCGCGTCACCCCAGCGAAAGCTGGGGTCCTTCTCCCGACCGTCCAGCCTGGCTCTAGCTTAGGAGATGGATGCCAGCTTTCGCTGGCATGACGGGGATAGTCAGTATCCCGCAGCCTTTAGTTGGCCGCGTAAATTCTGCAGGATAGCCCCAGGCACGGGCGGCAGGTCGGCCGCCGGCTTGCCATGGCGGAGGCGCGCGCGGTCGCTTTCCGATGGCTCGACCGCCCGCACCCGCACCGCCGCATAGCCGATCGCCTTGATCCCCAATTGCGCCGCGGCGCCGCGTGACAGGTCGATGATGCGCGGGCCCTTGATGAAGGGGCCGCGGTCGTTGATGCGGACGATGATCCGGCGCCCGGTCTGGAGCGCGGTCACTTCGACATAGGTCGGCAATGGCAAGGTCGTGTGCGCGGCGGTGATCCAGTCGGGGCGGAAACGCTCGCCATTGGCGGTCTTGCTGCCCGATTCCGGCCCGTACCAGCTGGCATAGCCGAGCATGTCGTACGTGGGGTCAGCGGCGGGGGTGAAGGTCTGGCCGCGCACGGCATAAGGCCGTCCGATCCGCACCGGCGTGTCGCTGACCGGGCGGTAATTGCCGCCCGCGCAGGCGGACAAGACAAGCAGGACCGCCATTGCCGCCGCATTGCGCACAAATTCGAGCCTCCCCATTGCCACCTCCTAGCGGTGCGATCCGGCCGGATAAAGCGTGGCGCGACGAAGGGATTCCGCCCGCGCGCCATCGGCTTTAAGAAGGGCGCATGACCACTCGCCATTCGCGCCATCACGAGCCGCACGCGATCACCAAGATCGGCTGGCTGCGCGCCGCCGTCCTGGGGGCCAATGACGGCATCCTTTCCACCGCGAGCCTGATCGTGGGCGTCGCCAATGCATCGAGCGACCCGCGTTCGGTGCTGATTGCGGGCGCGGCGGGCCTGGTCGCGGGATCGCTGTCGATGGCGGCAGGCGAATATGTCAGCGTGAGCTCGCAGGCCGACCTGGAGAAGGCCGATCTCAACCGCGAGCGCCGCGAGCTGCACGAGGATCCCGACGGGGAGCTTCGCGAGCTGACCCATATCTATCAGAAGCGTGGGCTCGACCACGACCTGGCGGTGGAAGTGGCGACGCAGCTGACCGCGCATGACGCGCTTGCCGCGCATGCCCGCGACGAGCTTGGCCTGTCCCACGCGACCCGGGCGCGCCCGATCCAGGCCGCGATCGCATCGGCCGCCTCGTTCGCGAGCGGCGCGGTGGTGCCGTTGGCGGTCACGATCCTTGTGCCCGCGCGATCGATCTCGATCGCGGTGGTGGGGGTCTCGATCCTTTTGCTGGCGGTGCTCGGCGCGCTCGGCGCGCGGACCGGGCGGGCGCCGGTGTTGCGCGCGGTGATCCGCGTGGTACTGCTCGGCGCCGCTGCGATGCTGCTTACGATCGGGCTGGGCCGTCTGTTCGGGGCGAGCATCGGATGAGCGACCGGCTTTACCTGCGTCCGACCGGCTTCGTCGATGCGCCGTTCGGTTATGACGGGCAGGTGGTTCGGCTGGCGGGCGGGCTTTGCTTCTTCACCCGATACGAATTGATAGAAGTCCGCGACGGGAAACGCGTGCGGCAGACGCTCCTGCCGGTCGAGGCGCTTGAATCGCATATCGATGCGCTGCCGGCGGAAATGGCGGAGCAGGCCCGCCTGACGATCGGTCGTTTGACGCGCCCGCGCGCCTCGCTTCAGATGGGATCGCGTGTCATCCCGCTCGACCAGCCGCAGGTGATGGGCATCCTCAACATCACGCCCGACAGCTTTTCGGACGGCGGCGCGCATGCCGATCCGGCAACCCATGCGCTCGACATGTTGCGCCACGGCGCGGCGCTGATCGACGTCGGGGGCGAATCCACCCGGCCCGGCGCCAAGCCCGTCTGGGAAGGCGACGAGATCGCGCGGATCGAGCCGATGGTGCGGCTGCTCGCCACCGGCGGCGCGGCGGTATCGATCGACACGCGCAAGGCGGGCGTGATGGAGGCGGCGCTCGACGCGGGCGCGGGGCTGGTCAACGACGTGTCGGCACTGACCTGGGACGATCGCGCGCTGGCGGTCGTGGCGGCACACAGCTGCCCGGTGGTGCTGATGCACCATCAGGGCAGCCCCGAGACGATGCAGCACGACCCGCGCTACGACGACGTGCTGATCGAGGTCTATGACTGGTTGGAAGCACGGATCGAGGCGGCGGTCGCCGCCGGCGTGGACCGGGCGAAGATCCTGATCGATCCCGGCATCGGCTTCGGCAAGACGCTTCGCCACAATCTGGCGATCCTGAACGGCCTCTCGCTGTTCCACGGGCTCGGCTGCGGGATCGTGCTGGGTGCCAGCCGGAAACGCAGCATCGGCGCGCTCTCCGGCGAGGCGCCCGCCGATCAGCGGCTTGGCGGATCGGTCGCGCTGGCGGTAATCGGCGCGGCGCAGGGCGTTCAGATGCTGCGCGTCCACGACGTGTTCGAAACAGTGCAGGCGTTGCGTGTGTGGCGCGGGCTGCGTGACGAAGCTCTCTCGCCGGTCTGATCAGGCCAGCGCGGACCGTCCTGCTTCCGCCTGCCGATCGAGCCAGCCGGCGGCGCGGATCGCCGCGATCCGGCTGCGCGCGACCGGAACCTTGAGGCCGTTGGTGAGATCGAGCTCGACCCCGCGCGCATCGCCGGTCCAGCCGGCGACCGCGTCCTGCGCGACCCACCAGGATCGGTGCACCTGCAAGCCGCGCGGCCCCAGCTGGCCCACCACGTCGCGCATCGCGGCGAAATAGAGGCTCGACCCCGCCGCGGTGTAGGCGCGGACATGATGATCCTCCATCTGCAGGCAGAGGACGAGCTCGACCAGCCTGTCAGGCAGGCGCCCGCCGGTGTCGATGGCCGGGCGCGCGAAGCTTCGCGGCACCCAATAAGAATGCGTGTCGGCAAAGCGGAAATGTTCGAACCACAGCGCCAGCGCGGTGGCCGGCGCGGCGAGGACCAAGGTCAGCACATACCATTCCTGCGGCCGGATACCCGAGGCATGGACCGGCCAGAACAGGTTGCACACTACCCATGCGAACAGCGAGAGCGGCAGGCAGGCGGCGAGCGTCGCACCGGCCATCGCGAACAATATCGGCAAGCCGCGGCGTTCGGCGAAGCGCAACGCGCCCATCACGCTCGGCCACAATATCAGCGTTCCCACCCAGAAGACCGCAATCCAGAAGCAGATTCGGCTGATCGGATTGGCAATGAAACTGCCATAGGGACCGACCAGTCCGCACAGCAGGCCGCCCAGCGTGGTCCAGCTGAACAATCGCGCCCAGCGATGCATGTCACCCGTCCGAACAGTCATGCTTGCGCTTCGCCTGCTTTCTCGGCGAGCCGGCCATTCGCCCGTTCGCCCGCTCGCCAGTTCACGAAGAGCCAGTCGCACAGGCCCGACGCGTCATGCAAGCCGTTGGCTTCATTGCGGTGACGATTGCGCGCCGCTTCGCCGAAGAGGAACCAGGCGTGTTTCGGAGAATGCGGGAAAACCAGGAAAAACGATCTGATCAGCGCATGATCGACGGGCAGGTGGTCGATACGCGCGTGCACGAGTTGCTTTCGCTTCTAACCTCCGACGCCAGCCCGAACGTGCATCGGCTGCGGCAGGTGGCGAATGCGATCGAGCCGCTCGCCTTCAATATCAAGCAGATGGGTTATGCGCTCGCGCGGCAATTGGCCGACGCCTTGCCGCCCGCCGGGCCGACCGAGCCGCGGCGCGTCAATCTGCCCAACAGCCTTTCCACGCAGGCGGCGATCGAGAGCGACTGGGCCGCGCACTGGTGCAACGAGCTCAAGATTCCCGTCGTCTACCATCGCAAGGTCTGGGAACTCTGTTTCGTCCTGCAATCGATCTACGATCACGGCCATATCCGCCCCGGCGCGCGCGGCCTGGGCTTCGGCTGCGGGACCGAGGCGCTGCCCTCTTATTTCGCGGCGCACGACGTCTCGATCCTGGCGACGGATCAGGAGCCCGAGGCCGCCGAGCGTGCGCACTGGGTCCAGACCGGGCAGCATACGACCGCGCTCGATCAATGTTTCATGCCCCATCTGGTCGATCGCGCGTGTTTCGACCGCAATGTCGCGATGCGCTATGTCGACATGAACATCATTCCCGACGATCTTGCCGACTTCGATTTCTGCTGGTCGATCTGCGCGCTCGAGCATCTCGGCTCGATCGATCATGGCCTGGCTTTCGTCGAAAACAGCCTGAAGACGCTGCGCCCCGGCGGGCTTTCGGTCCACACCACCGAATTCAACATTCGCGAAGACGGGCCCACAATCGACAATTGGCCGTCGGTAGCCTTCCAGCGCCGCCATATGGAGCGCATCACCGCCAGGTTGCGCGCGCAGGGGCACAAGGTCGCGCCGTTCGATTTTTCGCTTGGCGACGGGCCGCTCGACCGCTTCGTCGATCTGCCTCCGTTCCACCACGACCTTCCCGAGAATATCGGCAAATGGCTGGGCGAGCCCCATCATATCAAGCTCGCGATGGACGGGCTGGTCGTGACCTGCATCGGCATCGCGGTCGAGAAGGCCTCGCACTAGCGAGGGAGGGGCCGGTTCGCACCCTGTTGGGAGGCCTGGGGTGCGGGCCGGCGCCGGTTCAGCCAGCCGAAGCGCCTCGAAGCGGAAATGCAGCGATCCGCCACGGCGCCGAAACGAGCGGCAGCCCGACGGCTCGCCGCACCGTGCGTATCGTCCTAGGATCGAGGCGAGGGAGAATGTCCCATGCGCCCGATCCTGACCGTCTGCGCTATTGCGCTTGCCGCGCCCGCCTTCGCCCAACAGCCGCCGGCCAATGCCTGCACCCAGCCCGAACGATCGCAGCTCGATTTCTGGGTCGGCCATTGGGACGTCTACCCGACCGGCGCGACCAAGCTGATCGCGCATAGCGTGATCGAGAAGCTCTACGCCGGTTGCGCGATCCGCGAGAATTGGATGCCGTTGAGCGGAACCGGCGGCGGATCGCTCAGCGCGTGGAATCCGAAGACGGGCAAATGGCACCAGACCTGGATGGATTCGAGCGGCGCCATCGTCCAGTTCGAGGGCGGCCTGACCGGCGACACGATGACGATCGATGGCCAGTGGGCCAATGTCGTGGCGCCGGGCAAGGACGGCGTGGTGCGAATGCGGTATCGCCGCAATCCGGACGGATCGGTCCGCCAATGGGGCGAAGTCACGCAGGACGGCGGCAAGAGCTGGTCGCCGAGCTTCGACTTTACCTACAGGCCGTCGGCACGCTGAAAAACCGGCGTCGCGCCGGTGGATTATTGTCCTTCAGCCGTTATGGTCCGGGAACGATGCGCGTAGCCAATGTCCTCATGATGTTACCGCTGACATTGTGGAGCTTGATGTTCGTCATGGGCTATTCGCTCTACGACGGCGTGAAGTCCCAGCACGTGCCCGGCTACCCCAACGCGGGACAATTTCATTATTATGTGTTGACGCCGGCGATTACCGCCGGGGCGCTGATCTTGGTCATGGTAGCCTGCAATTGGCTGGGTCGCCGGCTATCCCCGACGGCTGGCACAGCGGCTATGCTTGTCGCGGTCGTGGCATCGATGATCTTCCTGGGGGCCTTCCTGCTCCCTTACACCGGGGGCGTTTGAGGCGGAGCCTGCGCGCTTACTCCGCTGCCTCGAAGCTAGCTTCATTCAGGCTTGAGAAGAGATCGCCGAACGACTGGCGGTGATGGCGGGTATGGCCGTGCGTCCGGATCGCATCGCGATGGGCGGCGGTGCCGTAGCCCGAATTGGATTCCCAGGCATAATGGACGTGACGCTGGCTCAGCCGGACCATCAGCCGGTCGCGCATGACCTTGGCCATGATCGAGGCGGCGGCGATCTGCGGCACCTTGCCGTCGCCTTTCACCACCGCCTGCGCGTCGCCCGACAGGCCGCGCGGCACGTCGATCCCGTCGATCCGCACCGGGGCGTCGATCTCCAGCCGGATCACCGCCTGATGCATCGCCTGCAGCGTCGCGTTGCGGATATTGTAGAGATCGATGTAGCGGGCCGACCGCGCGGCGAAGCGCAGTTTCGACGCGCGCAAGAGGATTGGGAAAAGCTCTTCGCGTTCGGCGCGCTCGATCCTCTTGCTGTCGTCCAGTCGGCCAAGCACGCCCTTGGGCAGCGCCTCGGGTTCGAACCACAGCGCGCACACCACCACCGGCCCACAGATCGCACCGCGCCCGACCTCGTCGCAGCCGATCACCGGCGGAAACAGGCTCGCGCGCTTGCGGAAGAAGGGCCGGTTGGTCGCCATCGGCGGCGACTATGGCAGGCCGGACCGGGCGCGTCATCAGGCGGGGGCGTAATGTCCCCATTATCCACAGCTTGCGCGAGCGCGCGGCAACGCGCACATGGGCGGCATGGCGGAGGGCTCCGACAGCAGGGACACGCGTGCGCACAGCACCGCCAAGGCATCGCTGGGCGTGCTGTTGGCGGTGTTCGGCATCTGGATCAGCGCGACCTTCATCCCGTCCCTGATCTGGGCGGCGGTGATCGCGATCGCGATCGATCCGCTCTATGCCCATGCCGAGGCGCGCTGGCCGGGCGGACGCAAGGCCTGGCTGCCGACCATCGCCACTTTTCTGATCGCAGTGCTGGTGCTGGCGCCGCTGACGATCGGCGTGATCGAGGCCGCGCGCGAGGCGCGTACCGTGATTGCCTGGCTGGCGGACGCGCGCGCCAACGGCCTGGCCGAGCCGGCCCTGGTCCAGCATCTGCCCTTCGCGAACGAGATTTCGAGCTGGTGGCAGAATAATCTCGCCACGCCCGAGGGCACGGCGCTGCAGCTCGATCGCGTGCGTGGCTCGCTGCTCGGCGGCAACAGCGCGATGGTCGGGCGCAGCCTGATCCACCGCAGCGTGGTGTTCGCCTTCACCCTGATCGCTCTCTTCTTCCTGCTACGCGAACGCGACGTGCTGATCGGGCAATTGCAGATGGCCGGACGCCGGCTGCTGGGCAGCTGCGGCGACCGGATCGGCGCGCAATTGATCCGATCGGTGCGCGGCACGATCGACGGGCTGGTGCTGGTCGGGATCGGCGAAGGCGCGATCATGGCGGTGTTCTACCTGATCTCCGGCGTGCCTCACCCCTTCCTGCTCGGCCTGCTGACCGCGGTCGCGGCGATGATCCCGTTCGGCGCGGCGCTGATGTTCGGCATCGCCGCCCTGATGCTGATCGGCCAAAGCGCGATCGGCTGGGCGATCGCGATCTTCCTGATCGGTCTGGTCGTGGTCGGGATCGCCGACCATTTCGTGCGCCCGTTCCTGATCGGCGGATCGACCCGTCTGCCTTTCCTCTGGGTGCTGATCGGCATCCTGGGCGGGGTCGAGACGCTTGGCCTGTTGGGGCTGTTCGTCGGCCCGGCAACGATGGCCACTTTGATCATGCTGTGGCGCGATTATATCGCGGGCGTCAGCTTCAGCGATGGATCGCCACCACTTGAGCTGCGAGTCGATCGACCTCCGCCCGATTGTGACTGACGTACAGGATCGGCAGCTTTAGCGCGTCGCGCACGCGCTCGATCATCGCCAATATCTCATCCGCGCGCGCGCGGTCGAGCGAGGCGAGCGGCTCGTCCATCAGCAGGAAGCGCGGATTGGAAAGCAGCGCGCGCCCGATCGCGACGCGCTGCGCCTCGCCGCCCGACAGGGTGCGCGGCCAGCGGCCGAGCAGATGCGCGAGACCGAGCAGATCGACCACTTCGTCGAGCATGATGCCACTTGCCCCGCCGCCAGCACCATAGAGCAGATTGGCGCGCACCCTGAGATGCGGGAACAGCCGCGCATCCTGGAAGACATAGCCCGCGTGGCGCGCCTCGGGCGCGAGATTCACATTTTGATCGAACAGCGTCTCCCCGCCGACCACGATCCGGCCGCGATCGGGCGTAAGCAGCCCCGCGATCATGTTAAGGATGCTGGTCTTGCCGCTTCCCGACGGACCGAACAAGGCGGTGACGCCGGCATCGCTCCGGAACGAGACCGCGATCTCGGCCTCGCCGAGCCGCTTCGCGACATCGACCTCAAAGGACATGCGCACGCCCGCCTTGCCGCCGCACCAGCCATTCGGACGCGATCAGCGCGCCGAGCGAGAGCGCGACCGACACCAAAGCCAGGCGCACCACGATGCCGTCGCCGTCGGGCAATTGGAGCGCGGTGTAGATCGCGATCGGCAACGTGCGCGTCTGGCCGGGGATGTTGGAGACGAAGCTGATCGTCGCGCCGAATTCGCCGAGCGAGCGCGCGAAACCCAGCACCAGCCCCGCCCACACGCCCGGGAGCGACAAGGGCAAAGTGACGGTGCGAAACGCGCGCCATGGGCTTGCGCCGAGCGAACGCGCTGCACCCTCCAGCCGCCGATCGACCGCCTCGATCGAGAGCCGGATCGCACGCACCATCAGCGGCAACGCCATCACCGCCGCCGCGAGCGCCGCGCCGGTCCAGCGGAACATCAAGGTCACGCCGAACAGCCGGTCGAGCCAGCCCCCGATCGGGCCGTTGCGCCCGAACAGGATCAGCAGGATCCAGCCCGTTACGACCGGCGGCAATACGAGCGGAAGGTGGACGACCGCATCGAGCAAGATCCGCCCGGGGAAGCGTCCGCGCGCCAAGGCGTATGCCAGCCCGAACGCGATCGGCAAGGTCAGCACTACCCCGACGACGGCCACCTTGAGCGAGAGGCCGATCACCTCCCAATCGTCGGGCGTGAGCGTCATTCCGGCGGCGCCCCTAATGAGGCCGCCATAGCGGAAGCTGGGGTGTCGGACAGTCGAAGACCGGTTCTTTCTTTCCCGAGATCCGGGCTTTCGCCGGGGTGACGGCCTGGGCCTCGCTTCGCATCACTTCGGCTGGAAGCCATAATGTTTGAAAATCGCCTTGCCCGCTCCCGAAAACAGGAAGCGGCGGAAGCCGTCCGCATCCGGGCTGGCCGAGGCGGTCAGCATTGCGATCGGATAGGTGATCGGCGCGTGGCTGCTTTCGGGAAAGATGCCGACGATCTTTACCCCTTTCGAGGCATAGGCATCGGTCGCGTAGACGATGCCGTAAGGCGCCTCGCCGCGCTCGACCAAGGCCAGCGCCGAGCGCACATTGTCCGCGCCCGCGACGTGGGATGCGACCGCGTCCCACACGCCGAGCCTGGTCAGCGCCTCCTTGCCATATTTGCCGGCGGGCACCGAATTGACCTCGCCCATCGCGAGCTTGCCGTCGCCGAGCAGCTTCGCGAGCGGAAAGCCCGGCTTGATCGCGACCGGCCTGGCCGACGCGGCCGGCGCGACCAAGACGAGCTTGTTGGCAAGGAAGGAGACGCGCGTCCCTGCCTTGATCAGGCCATGTTTGACGACATCGTCCATCCAGGGTTCGTCCGCCGAGATGAAGATGTCGGCCGGGGCGCCGGCGTCGATCTGCTTGGCCAGCACCGACGAGGATGCGAAGGACAAGGTCGGGCGTTCATGATGCTTCGCCGCCCAGGCATCGGCGGCGGCGTTCAAGCTTTCCTGCAGGCTGGCGGCGGCCAGCACCAGAGGCGGTGCGGCGAAGATGGGCGCCGCAAACAGCGCGGCAAGGACCAGGAGCAATCGCCGCACGATCATCCTCCTTACCGGAACAGCTTGAGATCGATCGCTTCGGCCATCGCCTTATAGCCCGCATCCTTCGGATGGAGATGGTCGCCGCTATCGTAAGCGGCGGCGATCGTCAGCGGATCGGCCTTGTCCGCCACCGCACGATCGAAGTCGATCACACCGTCGAAATGCCCGGGCGCCCGTACCCATGCGTTGACCGCCTGGCGAACCGCCTCTCCTTCTTCCGACCAATAGCCGGCGCCCTTGTAAGGAAGGATGGTCGCGCCGAAGACCTTGACCCCATGATCGTGCGCGCGGTCGATGATCTGGCGATAAGCGGCGATGAGTTCCTCGGGCCGGGGCGGTGCCATATGCCCGTTTTTGGCCGCGCCGATATCGTTGACCCCTTCCAGCACCACGACATAGCGCACGCCCGGTACCGACAAGACGTCGCGGTCGAGGCGGGCCAGTGCCGCCGGCCCCGCCCCGGTAAGCAGCAGCCGGTTGCCCGATATACCCGCATTGGCAACCGCAAAACGGATGCCCGCGCGTTTGAGCCGTTCGGCCAGAATGTCCGGCCAGCGATGGTCCTTGTCGTCGCTGGAGAGCGCCCCGTCGGTGATGGAATCGCCGAGCGTGACGATCGTGCCCGACGCCGGGCCGCCCGCAACATCGATCCCGCTCAGGATGAAGCGCTGGGTCGTGGTGCGGCCACCCGAAAGCGTTCCGGCGGCTGTCTGGTCGCCGGGGACGATCTGGCTGGTTTCCGCCCCGAGCCCGTGGAGCGTCACGAGCGTGGCTTCGCCCGGAACGTGGATGCTGACCACCAGCTTCGAAAGCGGCGGCACGGCCAGCGCGACCGGATCGCTTACCAAAGGCGCAAAGGGTGGGATCTTGGGCGAACGGGTGCCGTCAAAGGTCACGACCCGATCGGTCCCCGGCACAAGCGCCCCGTCCGGAGCCGCGAGCGCGACATGGACCGAACCGACGGAAAGCGCGAAATCGGTGAGCTCGTTGGACAGGCGCAGGCGCAGGCTGGTGCCGCCAGTGCTGACGCGCACGGCCGTGCGGAAAGTCACGTCGGACATCGGCACAACCGGATGACCAGGCCAGGGATTCTGCACCTCCACCGGCGACGCTTCCCATGTCCGCACCCAAGAGCCAGCCGCCAAAGCGGGCATGGCGATAAGAGCAAGCGGGAGCAGAAAGAAGCGGCGCATCGGGATCCTCGTCCGTTGTTACGCCTCCTCTATAAAGCGGCGGCCTCAACGGGCCAGCACGATATGCGTCGCCGCCTCCCCCGCGACATGCTCTCGCACCTGATAGCCCAGCGCGCGCAGGTCGATCCCCTCGAACAAGGCCTCGCCCTTGCCGAGCACCACCGGCGACACCGCGAGATGCATTTCGTCGACATGGCCGGCCTGCAGGTATTGGCGGATCGTCGCGGTGCCGCCACCGATCTTCACGTCAAGATCGCCCGCCGCCGCGCGCGCTTGTTCCAGTGCGGAATCGATCCCGTCGGTGACGAAATGGAACGTGGTGCCACCCTCCATCACGATCGGGTCGCGCTTGTAATGGGTCAGGATATAGGTCGGCGCATGGTAAGGCGGGTTAGGCCCCCACCAGCCCTTCCATTCCTCATCGGGCCAATCGCCGCGCACCGGCCCGAACATGTTGCGGCCAAGGATATAGGCGCCGAAACCCTGCATCGCCCGCTCGCCGAAGTCATTGTCGATGCCGGTGGTGCCGTCGTCCTTACCGACCATCGCGCGGAAATAGCGGGTCGGGAAGAACCATTGAAACAGATCGGGCCCGGTCGTGCCGAGCGGATGGTCGAGGCTCTGGTCGGGCCCGGCGCCGAAGCCGTCGATCGATACGCCAAACCCCGCCACCCGTACCCTGGACATCATTCGCTCCCTTCACCATCGAAATAGGTCCGGCCCAATCCGTGTCCCATCGGGCCATGCCCGGCACCTAATCCAGGCGCCGCCGCCATCGCGGCCCGGACATAGAGGCGGGCCGTGCCGATCGCGTCTTGAAGATTTTTGCCTTGGGCCAGACCCGTCGCGATCGCACTGGACAGGGTGCAGCCGGTGCCATGATCTTCCTGCGTGTCGATGCGTTCGGCCTGCCAGTTATATTCCTGCCAGCCATCATCCTGCAGATAGAGAATATCGAAGATCAGATCGTCAGTGCCGAGCGGTGGCTTTCCGCTTTCCAGTATCGCGCTGCCGGGCAACCGTACTCCGGTCACGAGGATCGGCCCACTGCCACGCTCCTCAATCAGGTGCGCGGCGGCATCCTCGATTTGGATTTCGTTGGAGACGGGCATGCCCGACAGAGCGCAAAGCTCGTCCACGTTGGGGGTCGATATCGTCGCCCTGGAAAGAAGGCGCGTCAGGCTTAGCATAGCGGATTGATCGGTCAGGCGTGCGCCGGTGGACGCGACCATGACCGGATCGAATACGACGGGTATCGATCGCAAATCCGGCTTGCGGAGGCGATCGGCTAAGGCCTCGCAAATTTCCGCCGATCCAATCATGCCGATTTTGATCGCGTCGACGCCGATATCGTCCACCACCGCATCGATCTGCGCGAGCACCGTGGCGGCCGACACCGGCAGGATTTCGGTCACGCCCAACGTATTCTGCGCGGTGATCGCGGTGATGGCGGTCATGGCATGGCCGCCGAGCATGGTGATCGTCTTGATGTCGGCCTGGATGCCCGCGCCGCCGCCGGAATCGGATCCGGCGATCGAGAGCACGCGCGCGATCGTCACGCCGCCTTGCGCACCGCGTCGCAAATGCGGTCGACCACCTCGTTGACCTGCGCCTCGTCCTCGCCTTCCGCCATCACGCGGATCAAGGGTTCGGTGCCCGACTTGCGGATGACCAGCCGGCCCTTGCCGTCGAGCTCCTTCTCGGCCTGGGCGATGACCTGCTTGACCTTGTCGTCCTCGAGCGGCTGGCCACCCGTGAAGCGGACATTCTTGAGAAGCTGGGGCAGCGGATCGAACAATTTGAGCAGCTCGTGCGCGGGCTTGCCGCTTTCGACCAAAGCCGCAAGCACCTGCAACGCAGCGATCAGCCCGTCGCCCGTGGTGGCATAGTCCGAGAGTACGATATGGCCCGATTGCTCGCCGCCGACATTGTAGCCGCCCGCACGCATCGCCTCGACCACATAGCGGTCGCCCACCGGCGTGCGATGAAGCGCAATCCCCTGCCCCCAGAGGAAGCGTTCGAGACCGAGGTTGGACATAATCGTCGCGACGATGCCGTCGCCCTTCAGCGTATGCGTCTTGGCGGCGTTGACCGCGATCAGCGCCATCAGCTGGTCGCCGTCGACGATCTGGCCCTTGTCGTCGACCACGATCAACCGGTCGGCGTCCCCGTCCAAAGCGATGCCGATATCGGCGCGCGTTTCGACCACCTTGGCCTGGAGCGCCGCGGGCGCGGTCGAGCCGACCTTGTCGTTGACGTTGGTGCCGTTGGGGGTGACGCCGATCTGGATCAGCTCGGCCCCCAATTCCCACAGGGAATCGGGCGCGACCTTGTAGGCGGCGCCGTTGGCGCAATCGATCACGATGCGCAGCTTGTCGAGGCGGAGGTGATCGGGGAAGGTCGCCTTGGCGATCGAGATATAGCGGCCCTGCGCGTCGTCGATGCGGCGCGCACGGCCGATCTGCTCGGCGGGAGCGAGCGCCACCTTGCCGTCGATCGCTTTCTCGATCCTGGCCTCGGTTTCGTCCGACAATTTGTAGCCGTCGGGGCCGAACAATTTGATGCCGTTGTCGACATAGGGATTGTGGCTGGCGGAGATCATCACGCCGAGGTCGGCGCGCATCGACTTGGTCAGCATCGCCACAGCCGGCGTCGGCATCGGGCCGACCAGCACCACATCCATGCCCACGCTGGTGAAGCCCGCGGTCAGCGCGCTTTCCATCATGTAGCCCGAAAGCCGCGTATCCTTGCCGATCAGCACGCGATGGCGGTGGCTGCCGCGCACGAAATGCGCACCCGCCGCCTGGCCGACCTTCATCGCAATTTCCGCCGTCATCGCGCCTTCATTGGTCCGGCCGCGTATGCCGTCGGTGCCGAAATATTTGCGTGCCATCTTTATCGTCCACTGTGTCGGCGGCGCTCTTACAGCGGAATATGGCCGGGTGGCAAAGGCGGGCTACTATCGGAAACGGGTGCAATCGTCGTGGCGGTGCGCACGCAGGGTCAATAGCATGTGGACCCCAGGGAGGTTGCGATGATCCGATCCTTACTCGCCGCTTTGCTTTTTCTGGCCGCTTCGCCCGCGGTCGCGCAAGATTGGCGCTTCGCTTGCCGCGGCGACGCCCATGCCGAGGCGCTTAAGTGGCTGAGTGAGGCCTCCCCCTCGCCCGCCGCGCGCGATGCCGATCGGGCGGCGGGGGAGAAAGCCTATCAGGCGGCGCTGGCGCTACATGCGCAATTGCTCGCGGGCAAACCGGTCGATCCGCTTTACGCGAGCAGCAGCCATTTTCTCACGCTTGCCGCGACGGCTGCATCGGACCGGACGCACACCTTGTTTCAGCGCGCCGCGCGAGACCAGCTCATGCGTCTCGACTTGCAAGCCGTGATCGAGCGCAAGGCGTGGGCTGCGGGCCTATCCGACAACGCCGCGATGTACGCCTTCGCGCTGATCGGGCATGAGGGTTGTGGGGTCGATGACGAAAACACCGCCTGGCTCAAGGCGGATATCGCTAAGAATGGCTGGTTCCTGATAAGCCGCGACGGGCCCGATGCGGACAATGCCGCCTGGCTGATGGCGCAGCATGCGGACCAGGACCTGTCCTTCCAGAAACAGATATTGGCGCTGATCGAACCTTTGGTCGCGCGCCACGAGAGCAATCCCAAAAACTATGCCTATATCTACGATCGTGTCGCGGTGAATGAACAACGACCGCAGCGTTACGGCACGCAGGGAGGCTGCAACGACGCTGGCGCCTGGCACCCGCGCGAGACCGAAGCCCCCGAGGCACTGGACGCGCGCCGCGCAAGCGTGGGGCTTCCGCCCGAAGCGGCCTACATTAGCCTGTTTCACTGCGGCAGGGAATCGCCGCACTAAGGGATCAGCCTCCCGAAGTGCTCACCCGCCAGACGGTCGATCCGATATCGTCCGCCACTAATAGTCCGCCTTTGGCGTCCATCGTCACCGCGGTCGGCATGCGATTCATCCCACAGCGCGTTTCGTATCGACGTACGCCCGAGCGGCAGGGGATGTTCCTGAAAGGACGGCCTATATTTCCGCGGCGTTCGAGCCGGTTCGCGAACGGCGCCGGCCACCAGGCCGGCGCCGCCCTTCGACAGGTCAGGCCAGCCGCTGGCGCGGCCGGAAGCGGCGCAGCAATTTACGCGCGAGCCGGCGCAGCTCGCCCGCCTCCGGCACATGCCGGAAGAGCTGGTCCTTGACCGCCAGCCTCTGCTTCTTGAGCCGCGTGAGGCGGAGATGGTCGGGGATACGGCGGCTGAGTTCGCGCCGGATCTCACGGTTGAGCATCCGGTGGGTCGCGATCAGGCGCTCGATAAGCGCGTTCATATCATTCCTCCAATCGAAGTGGCTTCGATCGAGGCTCTCGGTTTTGGTGGGGAGGAGACCTAGGGGTCGTCCGAACCTGCACCGAGCGCGCTCGATGCGGTCCGACATCACGGGGCTTCAGGAAGCCGCCGCCAGAGGGGCCCGGTCCGCGAGAAGGGCCTTACCCCGAGTCGGCTTGCGGGGGGATGAATGGTCCGCTCAAGGCGCCGCCGGAGCGCATCCCTTTTTCACCGTCACGACGGGCTTGAGCTGGATCAGGCTGCGAAACGGCAGGCGATCGAAGCCGGCGAATTTGGGCCAGTCGGTGATGTAAGGCTCATATTCGGCCTGTTCCATCAGCCGCACCACCTCACGCGATGCGGGCGTCATTACCAATCGCCCCGTCCAATCGGGCGCGAAGGTCACGCTGAAAACCGGGTCCTGGATATAGTGCCCGGTACGGACCAGGCGCGTGATCTTCTGGTGCGCGTCGAAATGATAGACGTCGTCGGCAATCGCATCTTCGCTGTCGTTCGACACCATGATCGCGGTCAACCGGCCATGATCGAGCCAGACGATTGTGCGGTTATCGGCTTCGTAGTCGCCTGAATCGAGCGCCGCCTGGACCGTCTTGAGGCTGGCGAAAGCGCACCACAGCCCCTCGCCCTTCTTCTTGACGATCCAGGCCTGCGGCCGCGCTTTGGGGGCTACCTCGACCGGTGGCCTGTAGGGCGCCGCCGTGCCCGCGGTCTGAACCAGTGCCAGAGCCAGCAACAGAAGACGGCGCACCGCGCTTACCGTTCGTACGCCTTGGGCAGCGCGCCTTCCTGCGGGTTGAGATAGCGGTCGCGCAAACGTGTCTGGCGGCTGGTCATCGGCTGGGCGACGCCGTCGATCCAGACCGCGACCGGAGCCGAAGACAGTTCGAGCGGATCGCCGTCCCAGATCACCACGTCGGCGCGGCGGCCGGGGCGAAGCGAGCCGATCTCGTTATCGAGGCCGAGCACCGTTGCCGGCCCCGACGAAATGGTGGCGAAGGCCGCGCCCCAATCGAGCCCGGCCATGCCCGGCACGCGGGAAATGCCGACCAGGTTGCCCGCATATTGCCTGAGGTTACGCTGGCCACCCATGGTCGAGACATCGACCGAGGAGATGGCGACGGTCACGCCCGCTTTCTCCATCCGCCCGACATTGGATTCGGTCGCGGCGGTGCGTTCGAACGCCCCGGGCAGATCGGCAAGCGCGCCCGCGATCACCGGAACGTGCGCGGCGGCGATCTTCGGTGCGACCATCCACCCTTCCGCCGCGCCGAGCAGAACGAGCTTGAGATTGGGATAGGCCTGCCTGAGCGAAAGCACCTGCAGGATGTCGCTCGCGCGTTCGACATGGACGACGAGCGGCATCCGCCCCTCGACCACGGGCAGCAGGGCGGCCGCGTCGGCGCGCGTGATCAGCGCATTCTTCGCGTCGCCGCCCTGGTGCGCGGCCGATCTCGCCGCGGCGAGCGCGTCGTGCAGCATCACATAGGATGCGGGGCGGCTGCCGACATGGCTCGCGCCGTCCTCGCCCAGCTCGGCATATTGGAAGGCGCGCGCTTTGGTGACGGGCGCGTCGTCCGCGCCGGTGTCGATCACCGCGCCCTGGCCGGCGAACACGCTGTTGTTCGCCTCCGGCGAGACCACCGCGCGGGTGACGCCCCAGCTGCGGTCGACCGCGATCGACTGGTTGGTCGGGTTGATCGCGGTCGAGACGTCGATCGCGGCGTTGAACACCGATTTGCCGGCGGCGCCGTCATAAGTTTCCTCGATGCCTTCGCCGTCGACGATCCCCTCGCTGGTGAAGCCCGCGACGATACCCGCGGCGACCCATTTGCCGTGCGCGTCGATCACGCGCGCACCGGCAGGCACCGCGACATTGGCGCCGGCGGCGACCACGCGCCCGTCACGGAACACGACCGTGCCGTTGGGGATCGGCTGCGATCCGTCGCCGATCGCGACCGTGCCGCCGGTGATGGCGATCGTGTCGGCGAATGCGGGGGTGGCGAGGAGGGCGGCGATAGCCAGGATCTTGCGCCCCCTCATTTCACGTCTCCTTCGCCGGGCTGGCCGAGTTCGAAGTCGGATACCGGCCGTCGTTTCGGATCATGCGCGTCGTACATCAAAGCGCCGTCGATCCAGACCTTGTCGGGGCGGGTGTAGACGCTGAGCGGATTGCCGTTCCACAGCACGACATCCGCCATCTTGCCGGGTTTGAGGCTGCCGGTCCTGTCGGCGATGCCGAGCGCTTTGGCCGGGTTGATCGAGAGCCATTCCCACGCGACTTCGTCCGGGATGACGATCCCGGCGCGGCGGCCCGCGGCCTGCGCCTTGGCGACTTCCTGGTTGAGGCGCTGGATTCCGTTCTCGTCATCCGAGTGGATCATCGCGCAGGTGCCGGTCTTCTGCAGGATCGCGAGATTCTCGGGAATCCCGTCATAGCTTTCCATCTTGAAGCCGAACCAGTCGGCCCAGACCACCGCGCAGATATCGTTGGCCTTGAGCAGATCGGCGATCTTGTAGGCTTCCACACCGTGGTGGAAGGCGGTGACGTGGTAGCCGAACTCCTTCGACATATCGATCACGTTCGCCATCTCGTCGGCGCGGTAGCAATGGTTGTGGACCAGGATCCGGCCATCGAGCACGCCCACGAGCGTATCCATTGCGAGATCGCGTGAGGGCGGATCGCCGCCCTCTTTCTCATATTTGTCCCAGCGGCGCTTATATTCGACCGCGCGCTGCCAGGTCTCGCGATCGACCGCGATATTGCCCATCCGGGTCGAGGGCTCGCGCCCCTTGTCGCCATAGACGCGCTTGGGATTCTCGCCGCACGCCATCTTGAAGCCATAAGGCGCGCCCGGGAACTTCATCCCCTGCGTGGTGCGCGCATAAACATTCTTCACGATCACCGAACGGCCGCCCATCAGGTTGGCGGAGCCGGGCAGGATCTGGAGCGTGGTCACGCCGCCATTGGCGAGCGCGCGGCTGAAACCCGGATCCTGCGGCCAGACGCTATGTTCGGCCCAGACCTCGGGCGTGGTGGGCGAGGTCGCCTCGTTGCCGTCGGACAAAGCCTTGACCGCGGGTGACGGATAATCGCCCAGATGGCTGTGGACATCGATCACACCGGGCGTGACCCACTTGCCGGTTCCGTCGATCACCGTCGCGCCGGCGGGCGCCGCGATGTCGCGCCCGATCGCCTGGACCTTGCCGTCGGCGAGCAGGACCGAACCACCGTCGATCCGTCCGCCCTCGCCATCGTAGATGGTGACGTTGGTGACCAACGTCGGCACGCCGGGATAGGCATGGTAGGTCGAAGGATAAGGATCGGTCTTCCACGGCTCGACTACACGATCCCCCGACGAGACCGAGACGCTGGCGGAACGCGGCGGCGCGCTTCCCACGCAGCCGGCCAGCAGGATCAGGGCGCCAAGCGCCACAGTGTTTCGGGACATTCTTCCCCCTTTTGCTGGCGGCCGCCGGAAAGCGACCGCCTGACAGGATCAATCTACGCCGTGCATCAGCTTCTTGAGCAACGGCGAAATCACCAACAGCACCACACCCGCGCCGATCGTCAGCTCGCCCCCGGTCATGAAGGTGCCGAGATAGGTATGCAGGCTGAGCTCGGGATTGGTGACCTGGCCGCCGACCGTCTTGACCGATGCCATCTGCGCGGCGGCGCCGGCAAGATATTCGCCGACCGAGATCGACAGGAACCACACCCCCATCATCATGCCGACGATGCGCGCGATCGACAGCTTGGTGATCATCGAAAGCCCCACCGGCGAGATGCACAATTCGGCGATCGAGTGGAGGAAATAGGTCAGCACCAGCCACCAGAGCGAAACGCGGAAGGCGGCATCGGCAGTCGGGCCGCTCCAGGCGAGCACGACGAAGCCCAGGCCGACCAGCAGCAGCGCGATCCCGAACTTGACCTGGATCGAGGGTTCCCAGCCTTTCTTGGCAAGGCTGATCCAGAGCCAGCTCATCACCGGCGCGAACAGGACGACCGTGATCGGATTGAAATTCTGCGTCTGCGCGGCCGACATCGAGAAGCCGAACAGCTCCAGCGTGGTGTTGCGATCCGCGAACAGGGTGAGCGACGAGGCGGCCTGCTCGAACAACGTCCAGAAGGTGACGTTGAACACGACCAGGATGATCGCGGCGAGCATCATCTGCGCCTCGACCCGGGTGCCGACCTTCCACGACCAGATCGGAATGCCGATCACCGCCGCCAGGAAGACCAGGAACAGGACCTTGCCGAGGAAAGGCGTCGCCTTGATGTAGCCGATGAGGCCGCTCCCGGCCTCGGCCGCGGGCGTGGTCATCACGTTGTGGAAGATCAGCCAGAAGAGCGCGACCGACAGCAGCGAGAGGATATAGACGATCAGCGTCTTGTCGCTTCCGGTCTGTTCGGGCGGTTCGCCATAACCGTTGAGGCGGCCGCCATCGAACTGGATCATGACGTAGCTGACGAGCATGCCGAGCGAGACGACGAGGAAGCCCGCCCACCAGCCGAAATGGTCGACAAAGAAGGGGCAGACCACCTGTCCCCCGATCGAGCCGATGTTGATACCGGCGTAGAAGATGGTGAAACCCGCGTCGCGCCGCCGGTCACCCGGTTTGTAGAGCGTGCCGACGATGGTCGAGATATTGGGTTTGAAGAAGCCGTTGCCGATCACGACCAGGCTGAGCGCGAACAGCATTAACGAAGTATAGAGCGGCGATCGCACCGCGCCGGGCACGAAATCCTTCGCCGCCACGGTGCGTGCTATATGGCCGTCGCCCGCCAGCAATTGCACCGAGCCGTCGGGCAGGCCGTGGAGCGCAAGCTGTTCGCCGCCGATCGTAACCGACTGGCTGGCGCTGTCGCCCATCGGCGAGGCCGCCTGAGGCTGCGTCACCTCGTAACGCTGGCCTTCGATCGTCGCATAAGGCTTGGCCTGATCGCCCCCGAAGCAGAGCAGGAAATAGCCGACCGCCATCACGATCGCGCCGAACTTCACCGACCGCTTGGAACCGAGATAACGGTCGGCAAGCAGGCCGCCCACGACCGGGGTCAGATAGACCAGACTGAGATAGCCGCCGACGACGCCGTTCGCTTCGTGATCCGCCAGCAGGAAATGCTTGGTGAGGTAGAGCACGAGCAAAGCGCGCATGCCGTAGAAGCCGAACCGCTCCCACATCTCGATCGAGAAAAGGCGGGCGAGCTGGCGCGGGTGGCCGAGCCAGGTCCGTTCGGCCACGGGATTTACGTGGCTGATGTCCGGCTGGGCGGGCGAAGCGTCGGTGGGGGTCTCCATGCGGACCTTGTCTTTCTGTGGGCGCCCGTGGGCGCGGCATGGGAGTGCAGACTAGCCTGGAAATTGCGCGTGGGAAGAAGATTGTTGCGCAGCAAAGGGGCGCGGCAAAGGGGGCGCGGCAAATGCCGGTCTCGCCCTTCCCGCGCGTGGCTGCTAGGCGCGCGGCATGTTCAACGACCTTTCTTCCCCCGCGTCGCTGATGGCGACGCGCCGTTCGGGCAAGCCGCGCGATCTGGGAGCACCCGGGCCCACGCCCGAACAGCTCGATCGCATCCTCGCCGCGGCGACGCGCACGCCCGACCATGGCAAGCTCGCGCCCTGGCGCTTCGTGGTGGTGCCGCAGGATCGGCGCGACGCGTTCCACACCTTGCTCGAGCGCGCCTATCGCGCCGAGCGGCCCGAGGCGGGCAAGGTCGAGATCGAAGCGGTGCGGCAGTTCGCCTATCAGGCCCCGGCCTTGGTCGTCGCGCTTTCGACGCCCGCCCATGCCAGCCACATTCCGATCTGGGAGCAGGAATTGTCGGCGGGCGCGGCGTGCATGAACCTGTTGCTCGCGACGCATGCGGAAGGGCTGGCCGGGGGCTGGCTGACCGGCTGGGCGGCCTATTCGGATATCGTCCGCGACGCTTTCGGCACGCATGGCGAGCGGATTGCGGGCTTTCTTTTCCTGGGCACGCCGACGCGCGAGCTGGAGGAAAGGCCGCGGCCCGAGCGCGACGCGGTGGTGAAGGTCTGGCAGGGCTGAACCGCGCGCTGCTTGGCGCCGCATTGCCGATACGATAGCGGGCATTGCCATGGACATGTGGCTGGCGACGGTTTCGACCTGGGCCCAAAATGCTTCTTCGTGGCTGCAAGCCGCCACTGGCATGACGTTGAAGGATATCGCGCTCTTCGCGGGCGGGATCGTGATGGTGCTGGCTGTGCTGTGGCTGGGCATCTACAGCGGCAAGCCGCGTTACCGGGAGGCGGCGCGGTTCGGATGGCTGCTGCTGATCGTCTCCCTGATCCTCATCGGTTACGGCCTCTATCATCATAATCCCGATTCCTGAGCGGACGCGGCGATGCGTGTCCGTATCCGGACAAAATTATGACAGTCTCGCTTGCCTAATCTGCAATGGTGTGTTACGACACCATCACGCCATGGCCGCATCAGACCGCCCCGTATATCTCCGCCTGCGTGACGAGATCGTCGCGATGATCCTCGACGGCCGGATCAAGGAGGGCGACGCACTGCCGTCCGTCCGCGCCTTCGCCGCCGATCAGGGCGCCAATCCGCTGACCGTGGCCAAGGCCTATCAGAGCTTCCAGGAGGACGGTCTGGTCACCGTTCGGCGCGGCGTGGGCATGTTCGTCGATCGTGGTGCGGCGCAACGGCTGCGCGCCGCGGCCCGTGCACAGTTCCTTGACCAGGAATGGCCCGAAATCGCCTCGCGCATCCGCCGGCTCGACATCGACCCTTCCGAACTGCTCGACCGCGTCGTCGCGTAACGCTAGTGGCGCGGGCCGTGACTAAGGCCCGTATCCTTCCCTATGATGATTATGCCATCGCCGAAGCCGCGCGCCTGATAGCGGACGGAAAGCCGGTCGCGATGCCGACCGAGACGGTCTATGGCCTTGCCGCCGACGCCACGCGGGGCGATGCGGTCGCCACCATCTATGCCGCCAAAGGCCGGCCCAGCTTCAATCCGCTGATCGTGCATGTGCTCGACCGCGCCGCCGCGGAAAAGATCGCCGATTTACCGGAGGCTGCACGCAAGCTCGCCGATGCCTTCTGGCCGGGACCGCTCACGATCGTGGCTCCGCTGAAGCCCGAAGCGCCGATCGCCGCACTTGCCACCGCCGGCCTGCCGACCGTCGCACTGCGTTCGCCCGCGCATCCTGCGATGCGTGACCTGCTGCGGCTTTGCGCTCGGCCGCTCGCCGCGCCATCGGCCAATGCCAGCGGCACGATCAGCCCGACGCGCGCCGAACATGTGCTGCGCTCGCTCGGGGGCAGCATCGAGCTCATCATCGACAGTGGCCCAACCACCGTCGGGCTCGAATCCACCATCGTGGCGGTGGATGCCGACAGCCTGCGCATTCTCCGCCCCGGCCCGGTCGGCGCAGAGCGGTTGATGCAGGTCTCAGGGCTTCCGGTCGGCGCGGGCGCATCGGGCAAGATCGAGGCGCCCGGCCAGCTTGCGCACCATTATGCGCCCTCCAAGCCGGTACGGCTGAACGCGACCGAAAAGCGCGATGGCGAATGGTTGATCGGCTTCGGCGGGATTGTGGGCGACATCTCGCTTTCCGAGCGCGGCGATCTGGTCGAGGCCG
>Ga0157370_10000773_pt1 | contig 40064 bp, 55 predicted proteins | sample C35metaG_FD_113463 | JGI IMG/M metagenome (GOLD analysis project Ga0157370, IMG submission 113463) | Corn rhizosphere microbial communities from Kellogg Biological Station, Michigan, USA - C3-5 metaG | ecosystem: Host-associated > Plants > Roots > Rhizosphere > Soil | place: USA: Michigan... | reverse complement strand
TTCGACTCCGGGACGCGCCTCCAGTTACACCCTGCCCGGGTGGTGAAATCGGTAGACACAAGGGATTTAAAATCCCTCGGCTGTAAGGCTGTGCGGGTTCAAGTCCCGCCCCGGGCACCATATCGAATTACCAATAAAATCAATGATAAGCAGTGTCGTATGACCGCCCCTCAGAGGCGGTTTTTTTGTGCCTGAATTCAGCATCCTAATATCCATTCCTAATATTATTTCTCTTTCACCTGTCCGCCAACTACGGGAACCACCACTATTTTTCTGTCATAAGTAGCAGTCTGCTCCACGTTTTTATGCCCCGTAATGGCTCTCTTCTCGTACAAATCCCCCTCCAGATCAGACACACCCTTTGCCTTCAAATCATGAAAAGTGAAATCAAAAAGTAGTTCTGGAAATTTGAGCTTTGCCGCTTCACGTGCAGCACTCCAGCGGCTATTAAACCCGTCTCGGGTGTAGCCAGAACCGTTAGGCTGGTGGATGATAAAAATACTGCTCATCCCTGGTTTGAGCGGCAATTCGGCAGCCATTTTGATTGCTGCTGCAAACCGTGGCGACCACGCCTTGATCTGAGCAACACTGGTTTTACTCTGTTTGATCAGTATGCCCTCATCCATGATCTGGCTCTTTTTCATTGCGAGAATATCACCCTGACGGGAGCAGGTGAGGTAGGCTAATTCCATAGCGATCTTCACCACATCAGGCGCGCATGAATAGAGAGCTTGGTACTCCGCATCGGTCACGTACCGATCTCGCGACGCCTCCTTGAACTTTTTAACCCCTTTCGTTGGATTACCCTTAACCATGCCACGCTCATAGCCCCAGCGGTACATACGGGACATGAACGCCTTTTCCCGGTTGGCCTGTACCCGACTTTTTATTCCACGTTTGTCCATGTACTTTCTGACGTGCTCAGGCCGGATTGCATCAGATGGCATGGCACCAAAAACAGCTAAAACATTTTTTGAATATTTCAGGTAGTCCCGCTGTGTTTCGCGTGCCAGTTCGAAAAAATCAGCCGATTTGAAAAAGCGGTCAGCCAGTGACGCCAGAAGCCTGTCATCAGGTATCTCATTTATCAGCGCCTCATATGCTGCCCATACAGAAGACTGGGCCGCATCCAGCGCACAGAGGCGTATAGCACCACCGTTTTTGGGATGGAACTCATAGGCTGACTTACCGCGATAAACGCGTGGCGGCATCCAGGCATCTGCAGCGTTTTTGCGAACGCGTGCCATTAATCCAGTGCTCCGAAGTTGGGTTCAAGTTGATTAGTGTCCGGGGCTTTTCTTGATGAAATGGGATCGTTGAAATGCTGCCATGTAGTTCTGGGGCGACCATCACGGCGGACCACAAAAAATATACCCGCCTGTTTCAAGCACTGGCATTGTTTTGAGGGGATTTTATAGCCGGTTATTTTTTCGATATCGGCATCAGAAATTATCACGTTTTCAATATCAGACATCTCGTTCTCTCCACATAACCTGCTGCAACAGGTCTGCTGAGCCGTAACAGGTCACGGCCTATCTATGTTTAGTTTCAATTTATCTCTTCGCGAACTTGGCGAAGCGTGTCTTAGTTAAAGATCACGGGACGTTTACTAATGGCCACCTAACATTACAGGGCGAAGCCAGATGCAATAGGGGCCGTCCTCGGTATCGTGAATGGAGCCGACAAACCAGCCGTTGCCTTCTGGCTTGGATGGCTGCCATAAGGAGATGTCGCAACCAAAGCCCCCATCGAAATACTTTTCTGCAACTTCAGATGCTGCATCGTCAGATTCTAGGGATAGAGTGAATGATTCCAGGTTGTGCTGACGCAGCCACGTGCTGAACTCACCGGGAACGCCATACTCGTTACCGTTTGCAGGCACAAAATAGTCCGGGTGTGTCCAGTAGCCGTCCTCATCACGCTGCACTTCCAAAGGTTTAATGCTCATTGGTGCCTCCCTAACCCATGCATTCCATGTAAATCCCGCTGGCAATCAGTCGGGCACGTCGTTTAGCTGCAGCTCGGTGGCGCTGGATAGCCTCTTCTGACCGATCATTGCTCTGGTTGATGACCATTGGCGGCAGTGCCTGCCGAGCTACGCGGCGTGGACGCCTGATGAGCCTGTAGGTGCGGTCGATAGAGTTGCCATCGAGACAGACAAGATTGGAGGCCTCAACCTGCAGAGTTTCGCCGCCATGCCGCATCGTATTAATGATTAGGCGATTGAACTCACGCAGGCTCATGCCAAACCGTTCCGCCAGCTCTCGGCCTGTCGCCGGGCCTTTTGATAATTGCCAGGCGAGTTTTTCGCTGAAACCTGCGTTCGGGCCGTTGCTGCGGCGATATTGGGCGAGTTTTTTCATAACTGCGCCTCCTGCTGAGCAAGACTGGAACCTGCCGGGGAGCGGGTAGGAGATGGGTTGATGCGTGCGGTGCGTCTTAGGTTGAGCTGCGAAACCAGGCTCGGTGTGTAATCGCCAGGGGTGTTACAGATGAGGCGTGGTTGGGGGTATTCGTCGAAAATTTCAGTAATCAGGTCGTCGATGTCCTGGATCATAATCATTTCCTCGATTATGGCTGGTGGGCTACTGCAATAGCCCACTGCCGTTTCTCCACATTTGAAAATAAGCCTGCTTTTAACCACATCAGGCGAGGTGGTATTCTGGTTGCTCTCACACATCCAGAAAGGGATATTTATGCGCGGAGTCGTCGTACATCATGAGCACCGCAATGGTTACATCGTTATTCGTGACCAAATTGGGGAATTCACGGTCGCAGAACTTCTCGGTAGCTATGACGTTGAGAAGGGACATGCCATATCAGGTGAACTCCATAGTCTCGGTGGTGAAACCTTCATGAACGAGAATAAGGAAGAGGAAATTGAGGTTTTTGTTCAGGGTTACGGCATGACTGAACAACAATCTGTCCTCATGCTCCAAAAAACTCGCTAATCCATTTACGAAATAAATCACAGCTCTGGATCGTTGCGTTGCAGTGCTCAACAGAGATCACATGGTCTTGCGTTAAGTGAGGCTTGACCTCAGCATTGAGCTGCAAGCCTCTTCTGGCTGCCAGTTCAAGGCGTGAGAGTTTTTTTAAAAGTGCTTCAGCATCCTTATCCATGGCCGTTACCCCTCATCAATAGTTTTTTAGATAGTCAGCTGACAAACCCATCAAAGCTAGTTGTGTTTATTTAATGATTGAAGTTTACTCATCAAAACAATGAAGTCAATAGAAAAGGTTTTGATTGCAAAACTAAAGCGTGCAGGAGAGGACAAAAGGCCCGATGTTGCGGGCGGTTGGTTTGCTGTGGGTAGTTTATGATTTAGATTTATGGCAGTTTGGTCTGAACGGAAACACCTGTAGCAATGATGTGATCAAGCGATTCCAGCTCAATCGTTTTATAACTGGGTTTAATAGGTACTAGGTAAGCACTGGGGCCATCAATAACCAATTTTTTGATTAATGTTGATTCACCTACCCTTGCTAAAACTATCTTGCCCGATTGCGGCTTTACATCTGGATCAAAAATAATTGTGGAGCCTTCAGGGATACTGATGGAACCATCCCCAGTCATTGAGTCATTATCCATTTTTACTGAAAAAGCATGGGGGGACACGTCATCTGTAACATTCGTCCAATTAGGAAAATCATTATCAAGGTTCATAAGTTTTCTCCAGTCCCCGGCCTGCGCCAGCGAGACTAGAGGGATTTTATGGAGTGGCCTTTGATCTACCTCATTTGCCTTATCTCTTTGTGAACGACTTCCACCATTTATTAACCAACTTTCCGTAACGTTTAAAATTTTGGCAAGTTTGGGAATATGTGTTGCAGAAGGGTTGTTGTTCCCGTTAACCCACTGGCTAACAGTCCCCTTCGATACGCCGGTTGCTAAGACTAAATCCTTACTTCGCAGGTTCAAATCTCGCATTCGCTTATTGATGCGGTCACTCACTGATTCAATCATCTGTTTGGTTTCTTAAACTGGAAAGTTTTTTATTATTGACGTTTTTTGGTTTTGTTGTTTAAACTGAATTGGTTTAAGGAGGGGCTATGCGTAAAACTACAGTGATAGAACATTTCAGAGGGACAGTGGCGACTGCTACTGCTCTAAACATCTCAAAATCAACGGTAAGTTTGTGGGGCGACGTAATCCCATGGAAATACGCATTACTGATATCGGCAGCTACGGCAGGCACCCTGCCTTTTAATTGGAAGGATTATCCAGAGCTTTCGCCTGTATTCAAACCACTGCAGAAGGTCTCGAAACGTGGGTAATGAACCGAAATGGAAAGTTGAAAGGCAACCTACGTGGTTGGTGAAGGCGGTCCGCAAAACTATTGCAGGATTGGCTGGTGGATATAGCGAGGCTGCTGAAATTCTGGATGTAACTGAGGACGCCATTCATAACCGGTTGCGCTCAGGTGGTGATCAGATATTCCCGTTCGGCTGGTCAATGCTGTTACAGCGCGCCAGTGGCAATCACGACGTAGCGAACGCGGTTGCGAAAGAGTCCGGCGGGGTGTTTGTGCCGTTGTCTGATGTTGAGCTGGTGGATTACGGCGATATCAATCAGCGACTGCTGGAGGCTATTGAGCAGATTACCCGGTACTCACAGCAGGTCAGGGCAGCTATCGAGGATGGAGTAGTAGAACCGCACGAGCGCGAGGTTATTGACGAGGAACTACACCGTGCCATTACGAAATTACAGGAGCATACAACGCTGGTTTACAAAGTTTTCTGTGCTTCAGAAAAGTGAAAGCGCCGGGTTGCAGCCCAGCGCCTTCGGCGACTACATCGATTTGTGTGGAGAAATAATCGCGTGAACAATTTAAACAGATCCCGAAACTATCCGCAATTCCGCTGCCTGCCAATGACTGGCGGGCGCAGTCAGCAGCCATTCCGTTATGCGCTCAATTTACCTGATGGCCATCACGCAGTTAACCACAGTTTCGTCGAGTGGGCTGTGGGCGACCACATTCAGAAATTAAGCAAATCAGGGGGCTAAATGCCCCAGCAGACAAACGAAATTATTCAGCCTTGGGTTGCGCGCTATGCCGACCCACGCGGTGTGATTGTTGAAACCATTGGCGTTGATGTAGCGAATAACAGGGTGCTGTTCAAGCGTCCAGGCTATCCGCACGTCTGCGTCCAGCCCCGCAACCTGTGGGGTCAGAAGTTCAGGAGAGTTGGATGAGCGTGAAATTGTCTGCATACGTCTGGGACGGTTGCGCGGCGTCAGGCATGAAAATCACCAGCGTGGCCATCATGGCGCGCCTGGCTGATTTCTCAAGTGATGAGGGGGTTTGCTGGCCGTCAATTGCCACAATCGCCCGGCAAATTGGGGCTGGGCCCAGCACTGTACGCACCTCAATACGCAAGCTGGAGGCTGATGGCTGGCTGAACAGTACGCCACGGCGTAAGGGCAACCGCAACACCTCGAACATGTATCAGCTAAACGTCAGGAAACTGCGCGAAGCCGCTGCTGTTCACCAGCCAGAATCTGATGCGTCAGAATCTGACACATCAAAATCTGACACGTCAAAATCTGATGCACCAAATTTTGATGCGTCAAATTTTCATCCGTCAAAATCCGGCCAGAAAACGGGTTTTCACCCCCCAGAATCTGGCGACGATCCGTCAGTAAGATCAAAACATGATCCATTAGATAAAAACCTCTCTTGTCCGGACGCTTCGCGACCAGACGACACGCCTGTGGATAATCCCGATCAATTCCTGGCTCGCTTTCCCGACGCAGTGGTTTACAGCGAGAAAAAACGCCTGTGGGGCAGCCATGAGGACTTGAAGTGCGCGGAATGGATATGGGGGCAGATCACTCAACTTTACGAGAAGGCGGCAGAAGCTGACGGCGAACTGGCAAGGCCCAAAGAGCCGAACTGGGCTGTGTGGGCGAATGACGTGCGCCTGATGTGCTCGCAGGATCAGCGCACACACTTCCAGATTTGCAAGATGTTCAAACGCGTTCAGAGCGATCCGTTCTGGTGCCGGAACATCCTCAGCCCTGCAAAACTCCGCGAAAAATGGGATGAACTGGTAGTAAGGCTTGGTCCGGTTCAGCGGTCAGTTACAGACATTTCACCAGTCGATTACGCCATCCCGGAAGGGTTTCGCGGTTATTAAGGGATTTCAAAAATGACTACGCTATCGAAAATTTACGACAACAAATCTAAAACTGAAACGAACATCACTACCCGTAAAACTTACCTGTTGGGCGTTGATGAACTCTATGTCGAGATTGGTTACAACATCCGGGAAATCGATTAGACCCACGTCGAGGAGTTCCGTGATGCCTACATCGCTGGTGAGCAGGTGCCTCCGCTCGCTGTGCAGGTAACTGAGCAGGGCATAAAAATCATCGATGGCCACCACCGTTACTACGGGGCCAAACTGGCACAAGAGGCCGGTTATGACATTCGTCTGGAATGCAAAGACTTCATAGGCAGCGAGGCGGACCGTATCGCCTTCATGGTCACGTCCAGCCAGGGGCGCGCACTGGAACCACTTGAGCGAGCAGCTGCATATCAGCGCCTGATTAATCAGGGCTGGGAACAGGCTCAGATTGCCCAAAAAATTAAGCGCTCGATCACTGACGTTGAAAACCACCTGTCGCTGCTGACGTCTGGCGATGAGTTGATCGCACTGGTTAAAAACAAAGAGATTGCCGCCACTACAGCCGTCGCGCTGGTTCGTGAACATGGTGCGTCAGCAGGCAGAGTGGCAAAAACAGAACTGGAAAAGGTCAAAGCAGCTGGCAAGAAAAAACTGACCAAAGCAGCCGCTATGACGCAATTCAGTATTAAACAGTCTCGCCAGCTGGTGGAGTTGTTAGCCAAGCATTGCCAGGCAGAGCAGGATGAGGAGCGCGCACGCGTTAATCTGACGCTTGAGACTGACCTGCAGGTAGCTGAGTTGATGGATATTATTCAGGCCGCCAGAGAGCATTACGGCATAACAGCGCTAGAAAGTGAATAGCCTACTTACCTTGGTAAGTACATGTGTAATAATTAGTATTCCTTGTTAAAATGCCAATAACTCAATAAAAATGGTTTATTAAAATGAAAAAATTAATGATTATTTGGGCGCTGTTTGCTTCTGCTTTAGCTCATGCTGATGAACTTACCCCATTCCTTCCCTCTGATTCTTCAGTTTATAATCGGGTTAGAGATATCGCTATTGAAGATGACAAACAAGCATTTTTATCAGGGAGTAAAGGCGGCTCTGTTACTGGTGATAATATGAAAGGTCCAGTTACCCCAGATGAACTTTATAAATCCTATGAGCGTAATGAATTAGCAGCTAACAAAATTTATAAAGGTGTGTCGGTAAGGGTCATTGGAACTGCAAACGAAATAGGCGAAGATGCTTTAGGTAAACCATACATTGATGCTATTTCAGGTAAGCCTGATGGACTTAGCTCATTGCGCTCTGTAAAACTGTATTTTAATGAGGCTTCAGAACGCCTTCTTAAGCTATCAAAAGGCGATAAAATTGATTTGATATGCGTAGGGAAAGGTTACTTTGTTCACACTCCTATGTTAGACCAATGCTATTTTACTGCCGATTTAAATATCGATAATCTGTTGGGGGGGTTATTTCTACCTGCTGAGAAGCTAACTATTGAGAATCTAGCTAAGCTACCTGATTCAAATGTTCTGCAAATAAACTTATATGTTATTTTTGGTGCCAAAGCGTCAAATGATAAGATAAAGGTTGTTTGTGATAAGTCTTCCAAAAAATGTCTTAACTTCCTTGGTTCGGATGAGTTTGAAAAAGAAATAAATAAATTTATAAATGATCATAAGGATGAAATAAAATTGCTTGTTACTAAGATTGCAGAAATGCAAAAGGAATTACATAGTAAATGATGTTCTAAATGATATTTTGGGGAGTGTTAATTGTGTTTTTTTTATACAATCAATTCTATATTTCAAACATAATTCGCTTTAGGTAGATGCGAAATCCACGTATAGGTGAAGACACAGACTTGCGCCTGCTGCAATCAGCAGGCTGATGACCCGCATCACATCATTGGACATAGGCAGAGGGAAATGGGTACGAAATGCCACGATCTCTTTGTGATACCGCTTTGCAGAGCGCATCACGATGAGTTGCACAGGGATGTAAGGACGTTTGAGGAGAAGTATGGCAGCCAGAAAGAGCTGCTTTTTCGGTTCCTCGATTACGCCATAGCAGTTGGCGTTATAGGTACAGTTAAAATTAAAAGTGTGGAGAAAGTAATGCGCGATATGTCACAAGTTTTGGAACTATGGGGTGCTTGGGCAGCCAGCGACAATAGTGGTATTGATTGGCAGCCAATTGCTGCAGGATTTAAAAGCCTAATACCCGATTATAGGAAAGTTCGTTTTCAGTGCAATGATGATGAAGGGATATTAATTGATGGATGTGTCGCACGCCTACGGAAATACAAGCTTGAAGAATATGAGCTAATAATTGCTCATTTTGTGATGGGTATATCCTTAAGGAAGATTGCAAAAAAAAGAAAATGTTCTGACGGTACTATAAGAAAGCAGCTGCAAAATGCTATAGGCTTTATTGAAGCAGTCGCAATAATGACAGGTTTTAACTGAATCTAATGGTCGCATAGCGACCATTAGCCAAAAATATAGTGTCGAGCGTAAGGTGTAAGGAAAAAATAGAACTTCACCGTTAGGAACGAACCTATAATTACAAAAAATCCTAGGGTAATAAAAACAACTCTTTGAGTGTGAATTCTTGCTCGCAAGCTTTTAAATGTTTTTTGGATGTCGCCATAGATTGATTTGTAATTTGTCTGTGCTTGCTTTTCTTTATAATTAAGCTCATCAGCAATCGCGGAAAGCGTTTGCCATTGATTAAACATAACAAACATAATCATTGCTGTAAAAAAGATGGAACCCAGTACTACAGCAGTGTTGATAAGTGCTTGTCCGTCCCAGTCAGTTGCTAATTTCATCTGAGTTGCTACTATTAATGTTGCAACAGGAATACCTAAAATCTGGTTTTGAATATCACTAAATACCTTATGAATTTTACCCATCTCTTCAATTTTAGCTACACGAAGTTGATCGAGTATTTTATCGTAAGAAAAGCCAGACACATATAGGTTATAGCCCTTGTTGAAACTATCATTTAGTTGAGGTATTTCATTTATTAAATATGCAAAGGCTGAGTCTTTATTCTTTGTATCACACATTGATTTTATTGTATTAGCGAGAATTGTCAGCTTCTGATCTCTATGCGTATCTTGAGCAAATAAAGCAATAAAATTATTTACCTTTTCATGGTCTAAAGTTTGAACATTTTTCGCATCAAAAATGATTGGGATTTTCGTTACATTCGTCTCTAGGAAGACAAGTTCACAATTGGTTTCGTCAAGATATGCAGCGCTTTCCTTAAATAAAGAGATGAGGCGCAAAAGCATACGGTAATTTATGATATGCTGTGGGTGATGCTCATCTTTATTGTAATAACTTTCTGACAAAATATAATAAGAGTTGGCTTCTTTAATCCGATTCTTACTGTTCTTAAGGTAATCATCAAAAGTTACATGGAGTTGACCAAGTTTCAGTTTTGGAGGAATGAAATGAAGAGTTACATTATTACCCAATTCAATTTCACCAGATTCCAAAGTGATACCAGATTCGTCTTTATTATTCACAATGTTAATGATGCACAGGCGTAGCTCATCCGTTGAGATATTAAGTGATCCAACTGTATATTTTGCATTGAACTTAGTCTGCTTATATATATTTACCAAGTCTGCAAAGTTAATTTTTTTATTCATCCTCTTCTTCACCCAGTTCGGCCAGAATCTCATCCTTCAGAGTACCTGGAACATCCCTTAATATCAATCTATTATTTTCTTCATCGTAATGTACTGTTCCATCATGTAATGCTGCCCTATCAAAATTCAATGACCAATGTAGTGATTTTCCTTTGAAAGTTACCAAGGCTCTAATAACATTCAGGTCAGGCACAAAACCATCTGAGAATTCTAATTCTTCGTTGGCAAGTTTTGTAACTAATAATTCTGGTTCTGTTGGCCATAACTCATTTGCAAATGTTTGCGTATCAAACTGGTTGTTGGTTTTTGAAAGTTGTTTTAATTTTTCATGCGATTTGTTCAGGAATTCTTCACGATCCTCAGCTTGTAAATTTCTTTCAGTTGCAAAATCAAGAAGCGCATCTTTTAATTTTATGGTTTCCGCTTTTGCCAGCAGGATGTCATTGCAGCCTAGAAACTTTTTAAAATAACCTGCTACAGAGTTTTGACCTTTTAGAAAACTAATGTAATGTTCTTTGCCATTTTGCCAGCCAGTTATATCAATGCGACCAGCTACGCGTAATTTTGCAATGTCGAGATATTCACTTGATTGTATATCAAAATCATGAACAGCAGAGCCTATAGCTGACGTTAAAATAGCAACTAACAAAAAATGATTATCATTTACTTCTGTATGTGCAATTATTACAAAGCCTCCGGTAGACATTATTTCTTCATTGGCTCTGTTTTTTAAATGATCTAACATCCGTATGCTAGTCGAATAAAAATCCTTTTCATGAGTTACAAAATAATCGTTGACTATGTTTCCCATCGGAAAGCTATCACGATCATCTTCGAACTTGCCGTATCCTTTACTTGCCCGACCTGAATATTTCTCTGTAAGATCGTCAGTTAATTTTTTAGATGCTGCTTGAACTTCCTTCTCTTCAGGACATGGTGCGAGCGTAGCATTGCCTCGCTGTTCCTTGTTCATTATGTGAACGATAAAGTGATGTGTGATGGTGTCAGTTGCTGTATGTTCAGTCATTGAAAAATCCTTATCAAAAATCCGAAGCCCATTTTTTTCCGATAGTACTGCAAAAAATACTAATGCGTACGCATTTTAATAGTTATTGTGATAAGAATATCTTCTGAATCGGACTTCTTATCAGCTTAACGCAAAACCAGCTATTTTTTTTTGCTAAGCTGCTCTCCCATTCAAAGTTAACCAGCTTTCACCCAATGGGAGCTTGCTGGCAAGCCGTCTAAGTCATCACGATAAGCCCGTGTTCTCCTGAAACTGAAGGAATGATTGATAGGGTATCGGCATCGCTAAATTTTAGTTGAGAGCTTCTAAGCAAACTCTTGACGTAAAATCCCTCAAACTCACATAAGTTATTCTCAACAAATAATTTTTTTATGCAAAAAGATGAAATTCCCGGCGTTGAATTATTTAATGCCGATTGTTTGCGTGTGCTGAAAACCCTGCCAGACGATTCAGTTGACCTGATTGTTACCGATCCGCCGTATTTCAAAGTAAAGCCGGAGGGATGGGATAATCAGTGGAAAGGGGATGAAGACTATTTGCGGTGGCTGGATTGCTGCCTGGCAGAGTTCTGGAGAGTGCTGAAGCCCAATGGCAGCATCTACCTGTTTTCAGGGCATCGACTCGCATCTGATATTGAAATCATGATGCGTAATCGGTTCAACATTCTCAACCATATCATTTGGGCCAAACCATCAGGTCACTGGAAGGGCTGCAACAAAGAAAGCCTGAGATCGTATTTCCCCTCAACCGAGCGGATACTATTTGCAGAGCATTATCAGGGGCCATACAAACCAGATACCTACGCTCGGAAATGCGATGAGCTGAAACGGCAGTTGCTGACACCTCTGATTGATTATTTCCGTAATGCCCGGTCAGAACTGGGTGTTACCGCTGCCCAGATTGTTGCGGCAACCGGTAAGAAGAACATGACCGCGCACTGGTTCAGCTATAGCCAATGGCAGCTACCCAGCGAGGCTGATTACCTGAAGCTGCAGGCGCTGTTTACTGAGATAGCCATTTCGCGCCATCAATCAGGAACATTAGCCACACCGCACCACCAGCTGGTGGACTCGTATCACTCACTGAACCGTAAATATCTGGAGCTGCAGGAGGAGTACAAATCCCTGCGCAGGTATTTCGGCGTCACGGTAGCGGTTCCCTATACAGACGTATGGACTCATAAACCGGTTCAGTTTTACCCCGGCAAACACCCATGCGAAAAACCTGCCGACATGCTGGAACAGATTATCAATGCCAGCAGCAGGCCGGGTGATGTAGTTGCTGACTTCTTCATGGGGTCAGGTTCAACGATAAAGGCGGCCTTAAAGCTCGGTCGTTTTGCAATTGGTGTAGAGCTGGAAGAGGAACGTTTCCGGCAGACGGTTAGCGAACTGAATCAGCTAATCGAGTAAATCAGAATTTATTAATCATTAAGAGGGACCGCTAATGGCTGAGCCATTAAGCACCGGCGCTACGGCAACCGTAGCTGGCTGGGGCATTGTCACGTCTGCGCTGGTGGGATTTATCACCTCTGTAGATTACTCAATCGCGTTTGGGGCGTTTGCCGGTTCGATGTGCTTCATCGTCACCGCCAGCAACCTGACGCGACGACAGATATTTGGTTATTTCCTGTTTGGCTATGCAGCTGGCGTATTTGGAGCCGGATTTGTTGCGGACAAAGTAGAAGACTATCTCAATTATCGCGAAAAGCCTTTGGACGCACTGGCGGCAGTGATCATCTCAGCGGCGGCTGTGCAGGGCTATTTCTGGCTGAAAAACGGCGGCGTTTCAAAACTGCCATTCGTAAAAAGGTGGCTGAGGGATAAATCATGATTATCAGTAATGATCTGCTGTCGGTAATTGATGTCGCCATATGTGCGGCAATTGCACTGCGTCTGATGTTGTTCAGTAAATCGGGTCGAACGCATAAACGCGGCATCTCATGGATTGCAGCAGGCCTGATTCTGTTTTACGTCAATTTTGTTTTGCTCTGGTTGTATGGGCATTACCACGCCAGCGGCTGGCCAGTCGTGATTGCAAACGCGCTAATTTGCACTGTGGTATTTGCCGCACGGGGAAATCTGGCACGCATTATTAATTATCCGTCACGGAGTAAAGGCGATGAGTAGAATCATTGAAATCCTCAATTTTGAGGAGGGTTATAAAGAGATTCCCTACTGGGACACACGCAATTTTCCAACTGTTGCTGGTGGTATCAGAATCGGTCCTCAAAACGCGCCAATCAAACAGTATCAATTTACTGTTCCCCGTCCTGTTGGCGATCTATGGAAGAAGTGCCTGGTAGATGCGAAAACCGCTGATATGAATCGCTATCCCGTAATTGTTGCCGCGCTGGCGCAGTGTAATGACGCACGTCGGGACATTCTCTACAGCATGGCCTATCAGATGGGTGTGACCGGTTTAGCTGGATTTACTAACACGTTGGGTATGATTGCACGTGGTGATTTTGCGGGCGCAGCTGGTGGAATGCTGAATAGCCTGTGGGCGCGACAGACGCCTGACCGTGCCCGACGCCACGCTGAGGTTATGCGCACCGGCACCTATGACGCCTACAAGGGTTTGATCTGATGCAAACACTATTAACCGTGCTGGCCGTCATTGCAGGTCTGGTAGTGGCCGCGTTCGGTCTGGGTCGTAGCAGCGGCAAAAAAGCAGCTGAATCCACAGCAACAGCTGAGCGGGCGTCTGTTAAGGCTGAGGAATCAGAAAAACATATTGAGGTGCTGAAAAATGCTGTCGAGGTTCAGCAGGATATTAACAGCCAGCCTGACGCTGCTGTCTCTGAGCGGTTGCGGGAACGGTGGCGGCGTGAGGGTGACTGACACTGGCTGTGAATGGGTTCGCCCCGTTTATGTCAGTAACCACGATATCGACGTCATGAGCGCCCCCACGCAGCGGCAAATTCTGACCCACAACGAAACGTGGGAAAAAAACTGTTTTGAGCAAAAGAATTAACAGGTCCGCGCAGGCGGCTATTTCACAGCAAAAGGAAAGTGTCATGGGATTTAAGCATGAGTTAGGTCAGGTGGTTCAGGTCGCTGTCAGTGGAGAAGAAGGCCATGTGAAGGGGCGCGCCGAATATGCTAATAGCTGCAACCAATACTTAATCCATTATTGCGCCGCTGATGGTCGTGCGGTGGATGCGTGGTTTGAAGAGGGTGAGATTACACCTGCAGTATCATCAGAATGCTTATAATCAAACAGGTACCTTAAGGCGCATTTTCGAGCGCGCCAGATGGTGATAGATTTATGTTCTTCACGTGCTAATAGTTAGAGAAGAACAAATGAAGATAGACCATGAATATCTTAAAGGATTGCTTGAAGCTTTTGAGTCATCTGAATCACCTGTTACAGATATTGATAAATTGGCTGAGCTTGGTTTCGATTATGAAGAGGATAAGTTTGTTTTTCATATGAGATTGCTTGATGACAGAAAACTCATTTCGCAAAGTGATGGTACTTCAGGGTTTGGCGCTATTGAATCAATGGATGGAGAGGTTCATTGGTCTGTTACACCTCTCAGGTTAACGGCTGGTGGTCATGACTTTATTGAAGCATTGAGAAATAAGGAGGTATGGGCAACAGTTAAAACAGGGTTTAAGGATGCAAGTATCGGAACTCTTGTTTCTGTCTCAAAACAACTTTTAGATCGCGCCCTGCAGAAACAGCTAAATAAATATTTTGGTGATTGAAAAATAAAACCGCCTTGAGGGCGGTTTTTTATTGGAGCAACCAATGATTGTAACATCCGATGCCACTGTCATTGGTGGCACCAGTATGTCTGGTATATCCGTTCCCGGTTCGAATTACATGGGGCAATCGGCAAAGCCAGCAAAGCAGCCCTTAACAATCGATCTCCTCTCCGAAACGCTTCACCCTCGGCTTAAATTTGATGGGTCAGCGCACTACTACTGGAATAAATCCGGCATTCTGGAAATGAGCGCTACTGATGAGTGGCCGCTGGAGTACAGGGGAGGGAATCCGATAGGGCGTCATGCGCCAGAACCAGCTGCTACTAATTTACAGTTGTACTGTCGGGGACTAACCGCCTCTGAATATCTGGTAGTGAGTGCTGACATGAAATTACTTACCGATGCTACCGGTGCGCCTGATGCTGGCCCTATTGGACTAATCCCTGTGGGTTGCGATTCCTATCTGATTTCGCAGGATATCGATAACGTTACTCACATTCCTAAAACCCGTTACCGGCTGTCAGCTGACTGGCAGCGTCTGGTGTTTGCCGTCAGCACGACAAAACGATCACGGATTCGTCTCCGGTACGGGCAAAGCTACAGCGGCTCTACTCCGGCCATATGGATGACGCAGGGCGCAGACTATTCGAATTGGCTGCTGGCCGGTGATTACGCAATGAGCTGGTTTGTCAGGGCGGGCGATGGGGTGACATTTCCGGCAGGGCTTGCCCAGATAGAAACCGGTAGTGTTGCCACGTCACCCATAGTTACTGAGTCCGGTACTGCTACACGGACTGCACAGACCGTGACAATCGATACCACTGGTTACAAGGCGGTGTTGATACGTTATTCCGGCTCATATGGAGAGTCTTTTCTGGCAACGGGGGACTCGACTACTCTGCTCGTCAGCAAGCCAGCTGACTGGGGGACCAGATATATACAGACAATTGTTCTGAGCTGAATTTAGGAGGCATTTTGAAAACTGAATATTTAGAACTCAGTGAACACTGGGTGCTGATTAAAGACGACCTGCAGGATTATGACGTCCTGGTCGAAACGGGGTCAGCCCTGTTCTGCGTGTCGGATACCGTACCCGACGATGAGACTCAGGCAGGGCATACGGTTAACGCCGGAAACTGGCTGAAATTCAGCGGGGAATTGCTGGTCTGGGTGAAAACCCGCCTCGCAGGCTCAGCCATCTCGGTGTCGTCCTATGATCCCACCAGTGCCTGGTAAATGATAGTGATTCTCATTTGAAAAGGTACTCCCAGCGGCAACGACTACCGAGGGGGCGGCGACACGCGGAAAACGGCTAGTTTTTTGCATTTTATCGACATCATCATCATCCCCTTAACCTTCTGATATTTCAGTCGTGAAATTTTTCACGATGTCGAAATGATTAAATTTTGTTCATCATCATGGATAAAGAATTTAAAAACCTCCGACTCAATATTAATCAGCTGGCTGCGCTTACCGATATGCATCGACAGACGGTCTCCAGCAAGTTGAGCGGTGTTCTGCCTGCACCCGGAAGCAATCCAAAATTAAAACTGTTTTCAGTAGTGGATATCCTCAAAGAACTCCTGAGCCGGACAACATCTGAAGAGCTGGTGAACGTCGACAAAATGCTGCCGCCTGATCGAAAAGCGTGGTTTCAGTCCGAACGAGAGCGCCTCAAGTTTCAGCAGGAAACCGGGGAATTGATCCCAGCATCAGAGGTAGTACGGGAATTTTCATCAATGGCTAAAGCGGTGGTTCAGGTGCTCGAAACTTTGCCAGACATTCTGGAGCGTGACTGCGCTATGACACCTGCAGCAGTGGTTCGTGTTCAAAAAGTTATAGATGACCTGCGCGATCAGATAGCCCTGAAAGTTGAAATGGCTGACGCACCGCCAGAGGAGGAATTGCCAGACGAGGAGTAACCATGCATCAGGCCACGGCGGCAGAGATCAGAAAAAACACTGCCTCGATCATCCGTGCGCCCCGCAGGTTGCCGGTAGCGGAGGCGGTGAATAAATACATGCGCGTCCCCGTGGGGGTAGGTAACTCAGTCGAATGGGACCCCGATTTAGCGCCCTATATTATTGAGCCGATGAACTGTCTGGCATCGCGTGAGTATGACGCCGTGGTGTTTGTTGGCCCTGCGAGAACTGGTAAAACAATCGGCCTGATAGATGGATGGGTGGTCTACAACGTGGTTTGCGATCCATCCGACATGCTGATTGTTCAGATGACAGAGGAGAAGGCGCGGGAACATTCAAAAAAACGTTTGGCTCGCACGTTCCGTGTCAGCCCGGAAGTGGCAAAACGCCTCAGCCCGCTGCGCAATGATAACAACGTTCATGACAAAACATTTTTGGCTGGCAACTATCTAAAAATAGGCTGGCCATCTATCAACATCATGTCGTCATCCGATTTTAAATACGTTGCACTGACCGACTATGACCGGTTTCCGGAGAACATAGACGGAGAGGGCGATGGGTTTTCTCTTGCCTCAAAACGTACCACGACATTCATGTCGGCGGGTATGACGCTTGTGGAGGGTTCACCAGGCAGAGAGATAACCAACACCAAATGGCGTCGTCAGTCACCTCACGAAGCACCGCCAACAACCGGCTCTCTTTCCCTCTATAACCGTGGAGACAGACGCCGCTGGTACTGGCAATGCCCACACTGTGAAGAGTATTTCCAGCCAGAGATGGAGGTGATGACTGGTTATCGGGACGACACCGACCCGGTTAAAGCGAGTGAGGCCGCTCATATCTGCTGCCCTCACTGCAACAACGTCATTACAGCTGACCTGAAACGCGAACTGAATAAATCCGGTGTCTGGCTGCGTGAGGGTGAAAAAATTGATGTAGCTGGGAATCGTTCAGGTGAACCACGCCGCTCTCGCATCGCTTCGTTCTGGATGGAGGGACCAGCTGCGGCTTATCAGACGTGGGCGCAGCTGGTTTACAAATTACTGACCGCTGAGCAGGAGTATGAGGCAACGCAGAGTGAAGAGGCTCTAAGGGCGGTTATTAACACCGACTGGGGGCGTCCGTATCTGCCGCGTGCATCTGTCGAACAGCGCCAGTCAGACGTCCTGATGAAACATGCAGAGGATTATGGCAAACGGCTGGTGCCGCCTAAAGTGCGATTCCTGCTGGCCGCAGTTGACGTGCAGGGCGGAAAAAAACGCCGGTTCGTGGTGCAGATCATCGGGTATGGCGAAAACGGGGAGCGATGGCTGATAGACCGCTACAACATCCGCTATTCAATGCGACATGATGAAAACGGCGAGGCTTTGCCAATTCGGCCTGATGCCTATCCGGAGGACTGGCAACTGCTGGTCTCAGATGTGCTGGATAAAACTTATCGCCTGCAGAGCAATGAGGAGCAGCGGATGACGGTGATGGCAATGGCGGTGGACAGCGGCGGCGAGGAAGGCGTGACCGGCAATGCTTATAAATTCTGGCGGCAGTGTCGCCGGGACGGGCTGGCCAGACGCGTTTATCTCATCAAAGGCGACAGCACAAAACGCCAGAAAACAATCACCAAAACATTTCCGGACAACAGCGGCAGGGCCGACAGGCGTGCTGAGGTTCGAGGGGAGATTCCTGTCTATCTGCTTCAGACCGATACGCTCAAAGACCAGCTGAGTAATAACCTTTCACGCGAAACGCCTGGTGCAGGTTACATCCATTTCCCGGACTGGCTGGGTGAATGGTTTTACGACGAACTGACCTATGAGGAGCGCGGCGCTGATGGCAAATGGCGCAAACCCGGCAAAGGTAATAACGAGGCGTTTGACCTGTTCTGTTATGCGCAGGCCGTAGCCGTTCTGCGCGGGTATGAAAAAATCCGCGACTGGGAAAACCCGCCAGCATGGGCGCGGGAACAGGATGCCAACCCCGGTATCGTGACGGGCGATCAGCCTCTGCAGAAAACTGAATCAAAACCTAAAGCCAAACAACAAAACGTTCCCAAACCAGCGCCACGAAATAGCCTCGCGGCAGATGGCTGGTCAGGATCGTCAGGCAATGGAGGGTGGCTGTAGTGACGAGAAATGAGATTTACCAGATGCTCCTTACGGTGCGTCAGGCGTACGCCGATTCGCTGGATGGAAAATCGGTATCGTTTACCGGCGTAAACGGTCGGGCCATTACCAACCATGATCCGGTGGCATTACGCACCGAGCTGGATTACTGGGAAAGACGCTGGCGCGCTGCACGCGGTCGCGGCGGTTCTTACAAACTCGCCAGATTTAATTAAGGGCCAATATGGGATTTATTGAAAAAACACTCGGCGTTATTTCGCCAGGGTGGGCCGCTGCACGTGCGCAAAACCGCCTCCGGCTGCAGGCGTATGAGGCCGCTCACCCGTCCCGATTGCATAAAAGTAAACGCGAATCCCGATCAGCTGACACCGCTGTTTTTGCAGCAGGAACCTCTCTGCGTGAGCAAGCGCGCTGGCTGGATGAAAACCACGATCTGGTCATCGGCCTGTTCGACAAAATGGAGGACCGGGTAATCGGAGCGCACGGCATCCATGTTGAACCACAGCCGCTCGATCTGGACGGCAATCTGCACGGTGATTTTGCCAGCCAGCTCTCAGCGTTATGGGCGGAGTGGTCAGTGCGCCCGGAGGTGACTGGGATGTTTACACGTCCCGAGGCAGAACGGCTGCTGCTGCGTTCTGCACTGCGTGACGGTGAGGTGTTCACTCAGCTGGTGCGTGGCAACGTAGCTGGTTTGCAGCACGCCACCTCGGTGCCGTTCTCGCTGGAAATGCTGGAGGCTGATTTCGTTCCGTACACCCTGAACAGCACGACAGGGCAGCAAATCAGGCAGGGCATCATCGTTAACGCATGGGGGCGACCCACTGGTTACAAGGTCTATAAAAACCATCCGGCCTCATTTACCGGTTTTAATACTGAATTCAAAACTATTTCAGCAGACAGCATGCTGCATCTGGCACAGCGAAAACGTCTGCATCAATTACGCGGAATCAGCCTGATACATGGCGTTATCACGCGTCTGTCAGACATCAAAGATTACGAAGAATCGGAACGGGTCGCGGCGCGCATCGCTGCAGCGCTGGGGTTCTACATCCGGCGCGGTGATGCGCAGTCTCTGGATGACAGCGGTGAATTTTCGGAGCCTGGCGGGGAGCGGTTCTACAACATCGCGCCCGGCATGATTTATGACGAATTAAAGCCGGGTGAAGACCTCGGCATGGTGGAGTCAAACCGTCCCAACGTTCACCTCTACGAGTTCAGGAACGGGCAGATGCGGGCCGTTGCTGCCGGTACGCGCGGCAGCTACTCCAGCATTGCACGCGACTATAACGGTACATACAGCTCACAGCGTCAGGAACTGGTGGAGAGTTTTGAGGGTTACAACGTTCTCCAGCAGTGGTTTGTAGGGCAGCACAGTCGCCCCGTATACCGTGCATGGCTGGCAATGGCACTCCTGAGCGGTATCGAAATCCCTCCCGATGTAGACCGAAAATCTCTTTATAACGCGCTCTATCTTGGGCCGGTGATGCCGTGGATTGATCCGGTTAAAGAGGCGCAGGCGTGGAAAGCCAATGTGCGTGGCGGTGCCAGTACTGAGGCGGAGTGGGCGCGTGCGCGTGGCAAAAATCCGCAGGAGGTTAAGCGCCAGCGTCTGCGCGAGACCGAATACAACCGGGAACATGGGCTGGTGTTCGATTCCGACGCCGCCAACGATAAAGGAGTGGTGTTAGATGCAACATCAAGAGAGTCAGACGACTCAAAAACTGATTAACCCACAAGCCTCTCTGGCCGGTGTCGATGCGGCAAACGGTCAGTGCTGGTATGAGATTCGCGCACTGGCAGCAGGGCGGGTAGAAATTTATCTGTATGACGTGATCGGCGGCTGGGGCATCACAGCACAGCAGTTTGTGAATGAGTGCCGAGAGGCTGGTGTGTTTGAGGCCAGCGCCATCGACCTGCATATTCACAGCCCCGGTGGTGATGTGATGCAGGGCTTTGCCATTTACAACACGCTGTCACGCCTTAAAGCCACGATGGATATCTGGGTAGACGGCGTGGCCGCCAGTATGGCGTCCATGATTGTCTGCCTGCCGGGTGCCAACGTGCATATGCCGGAAAACGCCTGGATCATGATTCATAAACCGTGGGGTGGCATTGCTGGCGATTCCGATGAGATGCGCGATTACGCAGATTTCCTGGATCGTAATGAGGCGCTGATGCTTAACGCCTACATGAATAAAACCGGGCTTGGGCGGGAGGAGCTTGTGGCAATGCTGAAAGCCGAAACCTGGCTGAGCGGTGCAGAGGCCATTGAAAAAGGCTTTGCCGATACTCTGGAACCTGAACTGCAGGCAGCAGCCTGTATGAATGAAAACAAACTGAAGGATTACACCAACATGCCTCAACAACTCCAATCACTGTTTACGCCACGCGCGGAAGGAAAACCAGCTGCTCAGACGCCAGCGCCGCAGATTCCTGCCCTGCAGGCAGCAGCCACTCCGCCCGCGCCGGTTCAGGCAGGCAACATTGATATCGGCGCATTGGCTGTTCAGTTGCAGCAGCAGATGCAGACGGCGAACGCTGAGCGCGTTAATGCCGTTAGCGCAGTGTTTGAGGCATTCCCGGCCTTTGCCTCTCTGCGCACCGAATGTATCAGTGATATGTCATGCTCAGCGGAAGTTGCACGCGGCAAACTGCTGACCGCGCTGGCGGCAGGCACAACCCCACTTGCCGGGCCGGGTGCTATTCATCTGCACGCGGGTAACGGCAATCTGGTGGGCGACTCAGTTCGCGCTGCAATCATGTCACGCGTGGGCTATGCGGAAGCAGAAAAAGATAATGCGTATGCAGGCTATACGCTGCGTGAGCTGGCACGTGCTTCTCTGGTTGATCGCGGGATCGGTATTGCCGGTCATCAGACTCCGATGGCAATGGTGGGTCTGGCATTCACCCACAGTAACAGTGATTTTGGCAATATCCTGATGGACGTGGCTAATAAAGCGGCGCTGATGGGCTGGAATGAGGCCGAAGAAATTTTTGATAAATGGACGCGGAAAGGGATTCTGACTGATTTCAAAACGACGCATCGCGTTGGCCTTGAGACGTTCCCGACACTGAGCAAGGTGCGTCCGGGCGCTGAATATAAATATGTCACGTTGAAAGATCGTGGCGAGCCGATTGCGCTGGCAACCTACGGCAACCTGTTCAGTATTGACCGCCAGGCCATCATCAATGACGATCTGTCCATGCTGACCGGGATTCCGCAGGCGATGGGAAGCGCAGCCCGAGCAACAGTAGGCGATCTAGTCTGGGCCGTCCTGACCAGCAACCCGAAAATGTCAGACGGTAAACCGCTGTTCCATGCCGACCACGGCAACCTGATTAAGGCCGGTCTGAGCATTGAAGGTCTGGACACGGCGCGCAAGGCGATGAAGCTGCAGAAATCAGGTGAGCGTAACCTGAATATTCGCCCGGCGTTTATGCTGGCACCCGTCGCTATCGAGTCACGTGCCAACCAGCTGATCAAATCTGCCAGCGTGCCGGGTGCTGATGTTAACAGTGGCATCAATAACCCGATTCAGAACTTCGTGGAGGTCATGTCTGAGGCGCGTCTGGATGACAGCAGCGCGACTGATTATTACCTGGCTGCAGCGCAGGGCCGCGACACTATCGAGGTCGCCTATCTGGACGGCATTGATACCCCGTATCTGGAGCAGCAGCAGGGGTTCACCATTGATGGTGCGGCGTTTAAGGTTCGCATTGATGCAGGTGTTGCCCCTCTGGATCATCGGGGCCTGGTTAAAGTCACCAACAAATAAGCCGCCTCCGGGCGGCTTTCTTATATCAGGGCGGCGCAGGCCGCCTTTTTCATTGGAGAGTAACGATGGCAACGAATTATCAGCAGGACGGCAGAACGATTGATTATCTGAACACTGGCGCTACTGAAATTGCCTCCGGCGAGGCAGTGGTTGTGGGGGCGCTGGTGGGTGTAGCACATGACGATATTCTGGCGGGTTTATGGGGTGTGCTTCATACGGCTGGGGTGTTTGTACTGCCAAAAGCGGCAGAGTCTGTCGGGACGGGCCAGAAACTCTATCTTGCAGACGGCAAGGTGACGGCGGAAGCAGGTGAAGATGCTACGCCTAATCCTCTTGCCGGTACTGCCTGGGCGGATGCTGAAGCCGGTGACGAGTCTGTTGCCGTGCGGCTGGGCTTCTGATGAACCGCTTCCGTTCGCGGCTGGCAAAGGCGGATGCCCGGATTAACCGGGCGTTTGCTGAGGAATCCCCGGCCACCCTGCTAATGGGAGGTGAGGCGCGCCCGGTGGTGGTGATATTTGAATCGCCCGATTCACCTGTGAGTGTGCCGGGCGGCGGTGAGTTGCAAGACTACTCGCCAGCATTCAGCGCCATGACGGCTGATATTGCCGATCTTTCCAAGAGTGACGGCGCGGTGGTGAATGGCGTCAATTATCGCGTCACTCATGTGGGAACCGATGAACAGGGCCGCACCCGCGTTTCGCTGGCGTTCGGTGAGCCGGGAAAACCCCAGCCTGAGATAAATAACTGGAGTAAATGAAATGGCACGTGAATCGCGGCTAAGGCGGGATTTACCCGTGGATATAGACGTTACCGCTATCTGGCGGATAGCGGAAAAAATCGGAGCCACACAAAAACAGTTTCGTGCCGCGTATTCACGGGCATTACAGCGAACAGGGGCAACGCTGAGAAAGCGGGCGCTTGCCGATCTGAAAGATGGACTCGCGCCACGTAGCATGAATATGGTGCGCCGTCGCCTCCTGTCGTTTCGTATTCAGCCAGCCTCTAATTCCACGCTGGATAATATTCGCCTGTGGTTTGGTCTGAACGCGGTAAAGGTGAAAGACCTGAAAGGGAAAATCTCTGGCCGCTTGCGTCCACATCATGATCGGCGTGATAAAAACACGGGCCGGTTTATTAAATCGCGGCGACGGGCTAACACAGCCGGATTCACCCCAAAAGGAAACCTGCTGTCAGCGCGGACGTTTGAGAACGGGGAGGTGGCACGAAGTCGCCGCGACAACCGACGCACGATAGTGATCCGTGACCCGGAAACACGCCGGACCCGTGATGCTGAAATTGATATCTATGAACCGATGCTGAACTACGTCGAGGACAACGCGTTTGCGGAGGTCATGGAGATTTTCATGCACCATTTCGAGAGCGATCTGCGTGGCCGCGTTAAAGCCAAAATTTCAGTGTGAGGTTTGCAATGGCTGAACCGTTAATGATGGGGCAGTACCATGACGCCGTTATTTCGGCGCTGAAAAACATAGCGTGGGTGCGGGATGCTGATGCCTATCCCGAAAAAAACATTCCCCGATTTACCGGATTAACGACGCCTGCAGTGTATTTCACGATTAACAGCTGGGAGCAGGGTGGCGGTAATGAGGGCCAGCTGCAGGTCTCGCTCAGCTGTGATCTGTTTGTCGTGGTGGATTCTGAGGGAGCCAGCGCCAGTAAACCTGAAATTTTTTTGCGAACTGCAGCAGCAGATATCACGCAATGGATTGACGGTCAGCAATTCGGTATCGGACACATTGAGCCAGCTGAGTTTATATCAGCTGAACGTGATGAGTTTGATCCCCGTATGGATGATTACCTGGTCTGGCGGATTTCATACACGCAATCAGCCGCATTTGGCACTGACCCGTTTGCACCATCAGGTGTGCCGCTGCGTAAGGTGTGGCTGGGTAAATCGCCTGATGTAGGGCGTGCGCACGTCGATGACTATCAGTTGGTCTGGGAGTCAAAAGCCGATGAGTGATATCAGTGGAGACCTGCAGCGGCGGCTGGCTAATCTCATCCGCCGTGGCGTAATTCACTCAGTCCGCCATGATAAGCAGCCAAAGTGCCGCGTCGATCTCGGAGATATCGTCACCACTTGGCTGCCACTTTGCCAGGGTTTTTCGGGGGCTAACCGTTCCGACTCAAACCCCTGCGCCGTGGGTGATGCCGTTACCGTACTGTCAGAGGCCGGGGAACTGAACAATGGCCGAGTGTTTCCGGGCTGGAATACGGGAGTAATGCCTGTGCCAGAAGGCAGCGATAGCGAGCATATCACCCGCTATAGCGATGGCACCGAAATCAGGTATGACCGGGAGGCCCATGCACTGACAATCAAAATCACAGCAGGAGGATCATACAAAATTGTCGGGAAAGGCACGCTGGATGGTCCTGTTGAAATCACTGAAACGCTAACGGTGCAGGGGAAAGCGCAAGTTAACAGCGACATTGAAGCGACCGGCGATATCAGTGACGGCACCGGCACTATGAGCAAAATCCGGGCGGTGCATAACGACCATGACCACCCCGGAGACAGTGGTGGAATAACCGGTAAACCTAATCAGAAAATGTAACCTGCTTCGGCAGGTTTTTTTATGCCTGGAGAAAACAGATGGGTGATTTACATGGTGTTGAAACTATAGAGTTAACCTCTGGCACCGTTGCAGTAAAAACGATTCAGACGGCAATTATTGGGCTGGTGGGAACCGCTCCTGATGCATCAGCCGGTACGCCAGCCAGTGCTACGACCGGAACCCCAATACTTGATAACGTGCTGAACTTCAAAACAACCATCATCGGCAGAGCGGGAAATGTTATCAGCGTGGAGGCTGTTGCAGGTGTACCCGACTCGACTGTAAAAGCAACAGTTCCCACATCAGCATCATGGGATGCCGCCGCACTCAAACTCAGCATCACGCTGGGCTGCGATGAGGATGGGGTGCTGAATGCAACTCCCGCTGATGTTGTTGCCGTCGTACCTGCACAGGATGGCGCGAAAATACTGGTTTCAGGCAGTGGAGGGGGCTTTGTCACGCCGTTTACGCTTCAGCTGACTGGTGGAGAGGATGAACCGTTCCCGCTCAATACGCCCGTGGCGATTGTTGGCACAACGATGATGTCCCGCCTGGGTGACACCGGAACGCTTAAGCAGGCCATTGCTGACATTAATGACCAGCGCAACGCTCTGACGGTAATTGTGCGCGTCAGTGAGGAAACAACGAAAGAGAAGCAGCGTGCCGCCGTTCTTGCTGGTATTGGTAAACTTTCATCTGCTAAAGCCGTGACCACCTATCAACCGCGCATTGTTATTGCACCCGGTTTCAGTGAGGACGACGCGGTAGGTAAAGCACTGGAGACGGTTGCCGGTAAATTGCGAGCTGTGGCTTATGTTGACTGTGCGTCAGGCGCAACACTGCAGGAGGTGGTCCAGCGCCGCCAGTCATATGGCGCACGTACCGAGCTTTTGCGTCCGCGTGTTCAGACGAGCAACAGTGACGGCCAGTTGGTATACCGGGCCTATTCCGCGTTTGCTGCCGGACTGCGTGCCCGGATCGATTTCGAAAAGGGCTGGTGGTGGAGCAAATCCAATCAGGACATCAACAATATCCTTGGCGTTGAACAGATTGATGAATTTATCCTCGGTGAAAGAAATTGCGATGCCAACCTGCTGAATATGCAGAACGTCTCAACCATCGTGCGACGCTCTGGATTTAAACACTGGGGTAACCGCCTGTGCGCGGACGACCCGCAGTGGCACTTTGAATCAGTCCGTCGCACGGCGGACGTGATTGAGGACAGCATTCAGGAGGCCATGTTGCCATACGTGGACCGTCCTCTGGACTGGGAAAATGCTGATGACATCATTGGCACCATTAACTCCTACATGCGGAAACTGGTCAGGCTGAAAGCTATTTTCGGTGGCGAAGCCTGGCTGGATAAGGAGCTGAACACAAAAGAAACGCTGGCAGCGGGTGAACTTTATATCAATTACGATTTTGGTCCTAAGTCGCCAACCGAGCTGATCAGCCTGCGTGTCCGGGTTAATAACAATTATGCGCTTGAGGAGATGCTGGCGGCATGAGTGATAAAAATACATTACGCGTCTGGACGTTTTTCCGGCAGGGGGTGCGCATTCAGGGCGCGCACGAATTCACGCCGCCGACACTGGCAATCGTCAAAACCGATTTGCGTACCGGCGCGCAGGACGCACCGACACCCGTTGATGACGGCATGGAGGCACTGACCTGTCAGATTAAATTCTACGGTATCGATACCGACATGTTGACGGCGTTCGGTTTCGTCAGTGGCAGTCGCCCACGCTTTACCGCCTATCAGGGTTATCTGGCTAACGGTACCGCACTGGGAACGGTTGAGGAGATTGAGGGCTTTGTTCATACCGTCACTCCCGATGCGCGGGGTAAAGACGCTCTGTCAGAGAACGCCTTTACGGTTGACATTGCGGTCAGTTATTACAAACAGACTAAAGACGGTCAGGAATTGTTTGAAATCGACACCGAGCGATTTGCACGACGCGTCAACGGCGTTGACGTGCTGGCCGGACTGGCATCAAAAGTCCGCCTGTAATTTGCCCCCCTTAACCCTTAACCCTTCACTCATAACGGCCTCCGGGCCGTTTTTTTATTTCAGGAGCTGATGATGAGTTTTCCCGCTTCAACACGAACCATCAAACTGTTTACCCCCGTCGCGCTGGAGGGTGGCGCAGAGTTAAACGTTGTACACATGCGCGAACCGCTGGTACGCGACCGTATTGCACATGCAAAAGATCGCGGCAATGAAGAGGAGAAGGAGGCGCGGATGATTGCGCAGCTATGTAACCTCAGCGAACAGGATATCTGGCTGCTTACAGCAGCGGATTATGCGCAGCTAACGGATGCCTTCAACGTTTTTATGCTCCCGCCCGGAGAGCGACCGAAGGAGAGCTGATCCGGGCTATACGCTTTCTGGGCAGGCGGCTGCATTTCCCGATGGGGGACTATCTGAATATGCCATTCAGCACGTTTTCCGATTTTCTGTTTGACGAAATGGAGGCATTAAACCGTGGCCGGAATAAGTCAAAAACTTAAAGCCACCATAACGTTTGGCGGCAATATCGACAGTTCATGGAAACGCTCAGCGACCGACCTGCAAAAGAACCTAAAAGCGGTGGGAAAAGAATCCGAGCGTCTTACTAAGGACCAGACAAAACTCGCCACCGAGATCAAAAAAGCCAAGTTGGCTGGAAACAGCATCGGCGATTTGAAACGTCAGTACAGTTCGGTGACGCGTGAGATACGCAAAACCGAGGCCGAACAGCAAAAACTGAACCGCCAGATTCAGCGTGGTGAGCGGATTAATGCCTTTAAAGGCAAGGCGGGTGGGCTTTTCAGGCGCGGCTTAAACGTCGGTGGCCACCTCGGGGGCATGGTGGCACCTGGTCTTGGGATTGGCGGCGGCGGTGTGGTTGCCACCGCGCTGGCGTCACTCATTGCGCCAGCGGCCACCAATGCAGAAACCGCACGGCAGACAGGTGTGGCACGCAGCTATGGCGTTGATGTAGAGACCTATAATGCGTGGGACTCGCTGGCAAAACAGTACGACATGACCGGCGAGAATTTTGGCGATCTCTTTGAGGAGTACCTGCACAAATCCGGGGAGTATAAGCAGAACGGCAAGCAGGGTGCGCTGCAGGACGCCTTTGAAACGCTGGGGTTCAAAGCGGGTGACATGGCTGGCCTGAGCGACATGGCGCAGTTCAGTAAAATCATTGAGCGTGCGCTGAGCCTGAAAGATGAGTCAAAAGCCTCGTTCGCTCTGGATTCTCTTTTCGGCGGCGAGGCCAGCAAGCTGCTGATGCTGGTGAAACAGTCCGGCAGGAGCTATCGCGACTTAATGGATGAGCAGCATCGCTATAACCTCGTCACCAAAGCGGGTGCTGACGGCGCGGTGGAGGGCAATAAAGCGGTTGAGAATCTTAAAACCGTTCTCTTCAGCGCCGGGGCGGAGATATCGGGACAGCTTGGCAATCAGCTTGCTCCCCGCATCAGGGAACTGACTGATGATTTGGCTGAGTGGTTTAAAGGCGGCGGCATCAGCAGGGTAGTAAAATTTCTGCGCGATGATCTTTATCCCGGCGTACTGACGTTCGGCCAGGGCGTGGTGTATGTCGGGAAAATTATTTATGCCCTGGCTAAAAAACTCTCCTGGCTGCTACCAGATGAGCGGGGGGATCAAAAAAATGTTTTGAAATCGCTGGCGATGACGGGATCGGTCGATATCGCCAGACTGACGGCAAAACGTAACGGTCAGGAAGAGTGGTTTGATCAGCAGTTGAAGCAGCAGCCGGAATTGCCGGAACAGGTTAAAAAATCTTTTACCGCTACCCGTGGTTTTTTCAACGATGACGATGAGACGTTTGATAAATCGCTCGATCCTTTTCTGACTGCGAAGAAAGAGGGATTGCCGGATTTCACGGATGCCCTGAAAAACAATTCTGCAACGTCGGATACTCATTCAGGCAGGAGCTGGGATGACTTAAACAGTGGTCTTGCTGCAGCTGACAGTCAGCAGAAATCGTATCAGATGACCGATAACCGGAAATTTGAATACCGGTTCGAAATCAACGGTGCACAGGGACAGAGCGAGCGTGGGATTGCCGACGAGCTGGAGTCCATTACCAAAACCAACCCGGCATTCACGGGAGATAACAGCATGCTGGATGGAGGCGCTATCTGGTGAGCGAAATAATCCCTTTAATTGAGGCATCCGGACAGGCACAGCAGTCCGCCATTCGTGGTAGTCAGGCTGACCGCGTCATGATGATGCTGGGCGATTTTGCCTTCTCCATTGATACCACAGCGTTTAAATCACTTTCACGTGAGGCTAGCTGGAACTGGAGTGAACAGGAGAGGATAGGCAAACAGAGTCTGCTGCAGTACACAGGAAAACCCGGGCGGACGGTGCGGCTTGATGGCGAGGCACATGCGTTCTTTCGTAACGGCGTGGATGCGGTTAATGACCTTTACGACCTGGCTGATTTGGCTCAGCCCCAGTTGCTGGTGAGTGGTGAGGGCGATGTGCTGGGCTGGTGGGCGGTAACTCAATTCAGCGATACAACTGATCGGTTCCTGCCGGGAGGCGGACACCGTAATAAAAACTGGACGATGACGTTAAAACATTATGCCGACGATATATCAAACCCGTGATGGCGATGTGCTGGACGCTATTTGCGCAGATCATTATGGCACTGCAAATCTCTCATCCAACGTTTCAGCGGTACTGGAGGCAAATCGGGGGCTGGCAGACAGGGATGCCATTCTTACTGCAGGAGTCGCTATTACGCTCCCGGAACTGACCACGCCGGTTACTGATTCGGCATTTAGTTTATGGGATTAACATGGCTGAACAGATTGTAAATCCAGAGTATGCGCCAGCATTCAGTGTAAGCGCAGAGGGCAAGGACATTACCCGCGCTCTGCAGGAGTGTCTGAGCGAACTCACCCTGACGGATAATGGCGGGGCAACAGCCAAAGCGGATGAACTTAAAATCACGCTGATTTCTCAAACTCTGCCACTGCCATCTAAGGGAGCACGGTTGAGGGTGGCGATGGGCTTTAATGATCAATTGGTCGATAAGGGGTGGTTTGTTGTTTCGGGGGTGGGCAGTAGTGGGCCACCTCGCCGCGTTGAAATCTATGCCACTGCCGCACCAATGAACGCCCAGAAACATCCCGGTAACGTGCTGAACCACAAAACGCGAAGCTGGGATGATATCCGGCTGGCCGATCTCGTTAAAACCGTTGCCACAGACAACGGACTGAAACCGAAAGTGGCCGCAGAACTCGCAGAAATTCATATCGATCACATCGATCAGGTTGCAGAGTCAGACGCCAATCTGATGTCGCGGCTGGCGAGAACCTATAATGCCATCAGTAAACCCGCTGGCGGGTACTGGCTGTTTCTGGTGCAGGGGGCGATGAAAACTGCTGTCGGTAAGGAGACAGGAGGTATCACCATCACCCCCGATGAATTATCCAGCTGGACTTATAATGAGGGCCAGCGCGGCAGCACAACCGGTAAGGCTACAGGCAGTGATGGCAAGGCAAGTGGTAAAGTCGGGGTGCGCTATTACGACGAAGCTGATGGCAGGACGAAAACCACCACAGTTGATCATGATGGACCGTCAATCACCAATCCCTATACCCAATCTGGAAAATCCATTGCTGACCAGCAGGCCAAAGCCCGCAAAACGCAGGCACAGCGTAACGAACAAAAAATGACGCTCACTGGCCCATGCCGTCCCAGACACATTGCTTTAACGGCTGAGTCTGGTGTTACGACGTCCGGATTTGGTTCCAGAGAAGATCGCTCCTGGCTGGTGGAATCGCTTGTTTTCTCACTGACCTCATCAGGCCTGAGTTTCACTTATAACCTGGTGGTTAACATCAACGCCAAAGGCAAGAAAGGCAAAAAGGGCAGCACGGATAAAACCGGGCCGGCCTATTTCGGTTAACCCTCCAGACAGCCTCTTTCAACGGATAACTCTCATGAACGGTGTAAATATCCGGACGGGCAAACGCCTGTCGGGTTCGGCACATCTGCGCCAGTCGTGCAGCGACATTCTGACCACGCCGATAGGCAGCAGGGTTTTAGTTCGCGATTACGGCAGTGAGCTGCCGGATTTGGCAGATGCGCCTCGTGACGATCTGAGCCGGTTACGGATTATTGCGGCCACTGCAAAAGCCCTGGCGCGCTGGGAACCGCGACTGCAGGTGACGCGGGTTGTTGTTTCACTTCCCGACGATGAATCCACGTTCATTGTGGATGTTGAGGGAATCAATCAAGAAAGCGGCACCCCAACAACTACCGGAGACATAGCTATCAATGGCAATTAGTTCTGATGTTATTAATCTGTCTGAGCTGGAGGTTCCGGACGCCATTATCGTGCCTGACGCGTCAAACATTTTTGCCCGGTGGCTGGCGCGTCTGCGCGAACTGGACCCGGAGTTTGATGCACTGGTGGAGTCGGACCCGGCCTATAAACAGGGCGAGGTAAATGCGTATCAGCTGACGCTGGCATTTCAGCGCGTCAATGACGCCGTGCGTGCCGTATTTCTAGCAAGCGCCAGAGGTGCAGACCTGGATCAGATTGGTGCAAATTTCAATGTTAAACGCTATGTCATTACTCCTGCTGACCCTGATGCTGTTCCGCCTGTGGATGCGGAACTGGAGGACGATGATGCCTACCGGGAGCGTATCCAGCTGTCATGGGCGCAGCTTAATACCGCAGGAGCGCGTAACGCATATCGCTTTCATGCGCGGTCGGCTGATGCTGACGTGCTGGATGCAGATGCATACGGGCCAGAGGATCACAGCCGTCCGGGAGAGGTCGACGTTTACGTGCTGTCGAGAACGGGTGACGGCACAGCCCCTCAGACACTTCTGGATAAAACGGCAGCCAATCTGAGCGCTGATGAGGTTCGCCCGCTGACGGATTTCGTGAGCGTTAAAAGCGCGATCATACAGCGATACATCATCACGGCAGAGCTGGAAATCCCCGATGGGCCGGATGCGCAGACGGTGCTGGATAATGCGATCAGCGTTGCAACGAGTTACGCAGCACTCTCTCACCGAATTAATACGGTCATACCTTTGTCCGCCATCTATGCCGCTCTGCAACAGCCTGGTGTGGTCAGGGTGAGGCTGGCAAGCCCTGCAGCAGATATTGAGGCTGAGATGGGTAAGGCACCATGGTGTCAGGCAATCAACGTCACTATAAAAGGAGTAGGGAATGGCTGATAAATTTCGCTCGTTATTACCACAGAACGCTCTTCATCAGGAGCGAGCGCTGGAGCAGGCATCCCGGGAGCAGATTGTCGCCCTTGATACAAGCATGGTCAGGAAAGTTAAAAGTGCGGACGATTGTCCTTTTCATCTTCTGCCTTGGTTGGCATGGGAGCTATCAGTCGATTTCTGGGACGAAAGCTGGACGGAGGATGAAAAACGTCAGGTCTGCCGCGATGCTGCCTATGTGCATCAGCATCGTGGCACTGCAGGCGCTGTTAGGCGTGCGCTGGGGGCGGTGAGCCTGCCCACTACAGTTATTGAGTGGTGGCAGGAAAACCCGCGCAGAGCGCCGTACACGTTTCGGATTGAGGTCTACAGCCTGCAGGGCATAGATGACAGCCTGTATAGCCGCATACGGCGACAGGTGAATAAGGCTAAAAATTTACGCAGCTATCTCAGCAGCATTGATGTGATCGCTGACGTTGGCGCAGCAGGAAATTATTACACAGGCGGTGCGGTAACTGCGTACATCGACGCTGTGATTCAGACTGGAGAATAATCGTGGCAGAGCAATATTTCAGCATCCTCACGAACCGGGGAAAAGAGCTGGAGGCGGCGTCGTCTGCAAACGGCACGCCGGTCGTTATCAAAGATTTTGTAATCGGTGATGGTAGCGGGAAGGCCGCAACGCCAAATCCGTCGCAAACTGCACTGATTCGTGAAGTATACCGCCATGCTATATCCGGGCTGGACGTATCTCAGGAGCAATCTAACCAGTGGGTAGCTCATCTCGTTGTTCCGGCTGATGTGGGCGGGTTCACCATTCGGGAGGTGGGACTGTTAACTGATACCGGAGAACTCTATGCAGTGGCGAATTGCGCTGCTATTGAAAAGCCGGTCAGCGGTATCAACGTCAGCCTGCAGTTTCGTCTGGCCGTTAATGAAACTGCCAGCATTGAACTGAAAGTTGCCACAGGCGACGGCCTGTTTTTGAGGCAGGATGCAAATCTTAGTGACCTTAATAATATTGCTAAAGCTCTGGAAAATTTAGGGCTGAATCTAGTTGGTAACTGGCAAGCAGTGCAGGCTAATGGCGGTAAACATTCGTCCGGCAAACACCGTATTTACATGGATTGGAATGATGGTGACCGCAAATTATATATAACCGTTGATGAAACGGACGTCGGCGAGTTGTTCTCAACGCAAAATCCTCCCACAGCAGCGCAAACAGGCGCATATCCCCGCACGGGTGGGAATCTGGATGAAGAAGCAAGCATTTCGTTGATTTCTAACTCGAAAAATCCCACTACAGGCACTGTGATTTATTCGCCCATGTACCGCGTTGTAATAAAGGGGCGCGGGGGCGATCAGGATTTTAAAGACGGCGCATCGGGATTCATGCGGATCGTCGAGGAGGTCGGGACTCGGGCCTATTTGCAGCTCCAATGGGATGGGTTCGGCACCATACATGAGTTCAGGTTTGATCAGAACGGCAACACGCAAATTTATGGTAAAGCCTACACCGGCAGCGGAGCCAGTTTTCTGGCTGAGGACGGCAATGTCTATGGCCCCGCATGGGGCGGATACCTTAGTACTTGGGTGGACGCACAAATCGGCGGGCAGATAAGTAACAACAACAGTTGGGTTAATAATACCTTTCAGCCAAGAAATACCGGTAACCCAGGGGGAGGCTGGTGGAGAGACAGCGCAACTGGTTTGATTATTCAGGCTGGTACGGTAGCTGTTCCTGTATCGGGCAGCGCTGGTAGCGCCTCATTCTCGTTTCCACTGGCGTTTCCCAACGGCGTGGTATCGATTGTTGGCAGCACTGCGGATCAAGCGTCATCAGCTGGGTATGTAGCCTGCGCTGCATTTCTGAACCTAAGCACTACTGGGGCATACGTTATGGTTGATACTAACGCCTCGCGAAATATGGACCGAACTCAATACGTTCGATATGTAGCCTATGGAGTTTGATTAATGGAAAGCGATAAATATTACTATAGCGCTAAGACAGGCGGTTTTTATCGGCAATCCGACCGGGATATCTACGAGGCGTCTGCAAATGGCTGGCCCGATGATGCGGTTATGGTTTCGGAAGATGAATACAAAACACTTTTTGATGGTCAGGCTTGTGGCAGAATAATCGCTCCGGATGACAGCGGCAGACCTGTTTTAACAGCCCCGGTTATTGACTGGCAGGCGAAGGGAGAGCAGCAACGCCAGAACTTGCTCACCACAGCCAGTGAAGTGACAGCGGATTGGCGAACAGAGTTGCAACTAGGCATGATCAGCGACGAGGACAAAGACAGTCTAATTAAATGGATAAGCTATACTAAAGCGCTGAAATCGTTGGACCTTGACAGCATTAGTGACGAGGGAACATTTAACCAGATTGCATGGCCTAAACAGCCTTAAATTAAAATTGCCGCCATATCTGGCGGCTAAGTTTATTTTTATATTAAGAGCGATTTTTTAATTTGAGGGAGTAAATTATTCCTCAAGGAATTACATAGTTTAGTTTCAAATAACTTGTAAAATATTAGCGAGAAAAAAACTGTTAAGAGCAGCGCCAACAAAGTTGTCACTAGTCCAGGATATGAGCCATCGTAATGGTTGGAAATTAATTTTCTAGCCACAGATAGGCCGTGTGGGTGCATCAAATATACTGAAAATGATATGGTTCCAATTGAGGTTAAAAATTTAGGAGGCCTGATTCCATACTGATGCTCATAACTTGTAACTGTGAGTAGTAAGAAAAAAGAAGCGCCAAGGAAATCATAACTCCCGTTTCCCGGAGCATTACCGAAACCCAGTAAAATAAAGCTGAAATATAAGGCAGCCAATGAAATTGCTACCCAGCCAGCACGCCTTGAGTTAAATATTTTTAAGTTAATGGCAATGAAACCGACAAAAAGGCCAGCCAAAAACTCTAACATCATACTATTGGTTAACAGCGCCAGATATCCTTGATAGCCATAGTTTATACTTGCTGATGGGCTACTATAATTATGAGTCACCAATGGTAGTATGACCAAAGATGAAATGATTGTTGTCATGGCAAAATATTTAAACCTTTGAAAAAGTAAAGCGAACGCACAGATTCCATAAAAAACAAATTCGTAGTTAAGAGACCAACCCACAAAAAGCCTTGGATAACCAAAGTAAGGTGCCGCTTGCGTAATATCAGATGGTAGGAAAGTGAAAGCATGCAGGGCTGAATACCATTTATCCCAAGAGTTCCCCGCAATGAAAATCGTTGCGATAACATATGGTGGGATAATACGACAAATTCTTTTGATTAGAAAAACTGCTGAAGAATGTATTCCGCTATTTTCGTTTGCTGTAACATAATAAACAATAAACCCGCTTATCATAAAAAACAAATCCACCCCAATTGCACCCTGAGCAAATATCCAGTTAGCTAAAGGAACATCCGAGGCTAAATCGGTTCGAAAATGAAACATTACAACAAGCATGGCCGCGAGGCCGCGCATTGACTGTATTGAATCTAACTTTTTCTGTTCTTGATGCATCCTGTATAAAATCCTTGTAAAGCTCCACGTTCTCGGACTAATCATATATGGCATAATCTCAAACGACTTGAGTTAGATCATCGCGCCCAGTGTTAAGGCATCTGGAATACGCCTCGCAAATTTTGACTATAAATGTGCGAGTTATTATTGAGAACGATACTATAATGCCTCTCACCTAACAGGAGGCACTATGGGAAAGGGATTTGAAGAGCAGGCACATGACGCAGCATGTATGGCAATGGGTGAGGCTGTCTGGCAACTTATAATCATGGGGCAGACAGTATCGCAGCAGGCTATCGCTAGAATGATATTGGAGCTGTCGGAGCAGCCTCCAGAACTGGCTGAGAGTATCGCTCTGTCCGTGCTTTATGGCACATAAATAATATTAGTGCGGATTATTAAATAAAGGTATCATTTTTTTGCTCTTAACGGAACCAGCTTAAGCTACATTCCTCTATGTGCTAAAGCTGGTTAAACAAAATTAAAATAACCCGATTTTCTTAATTTCACTTAAACTAAGCGTATTCATAACAGTCAAAATATATTATTAAAACTGGGCAATTACCACTCGTACTTTACCTTCTTGATCTTTTGATTCGAGATCGGCTATTACGCCTTTTGGATTGTTCACCCAACATTCTGGATCGTAAACAAAGCAGATCAGTATATCGCAGTCTTGATGCGCACGATAACGGGCCATATCAACAAGCAGTTCCTCACCAATTTTACCAGCTCCCAGCGACTTACGAGTTTTCTTAACCTCAATAACAATCTTCTCTTTCTTCAGCATAAAATCCTGCCTAGAGGCTGCACCGGCAAAGGTTGGCGTATATTCCTCCGATCTTACATCATCAAAATGTAATCTCAGCAATGCATGAACTAAATCCTGTACATCATATTCATCTTTAACTTCAATTGTATTTCTTTCATTATAGCGCTTATTCAATTGACGACAGAAAGCCGGAAATCGCTCTAAGATATTAATTATCATTCCTAAACTATTATCTTTTGAAATTAGTGGTTCCGATCTAGAGCGGAGTGCGTAAGGTAATTCTATTTTTGCCGCATCAAAAATTGGCTTTAATTGCTTAGTCAAAATATCATGGTTTGAACTATAAAAACCCTTCTCCCCATCAATAAATTCCTTATGGAAGTCAGAATCTTTACCATAACTTTCTTCTATTAATCTTCTTGCTCTGACAACCCATATTTTATATTTTGCTGATTCTACATAATTTTTCATTGAATTTGCAAAAGAGCTAAATTCTGAATATGCGGTAGATAACAGTTCCAGGTAATCTTTTTCGAGTGAATCAAAACGTTCTTCTAAGGTTTGCTGGTTCATGAGGGCATCCGGATCATCTTTAGTGCTGTTAGCTTACTGCAATACATCATTAAAGCTAGCCCAGTTTCACGCGTTTTATTAAATAGCGCATACATTTAAGTGCGGCAACGGAATGATTGGAGTTTAGTCAAGCAAAGCATTAGCCGCCAAAAAAACCTCGTTAGGTCAGTGCCTTTACAAATTTGTGAACCACTCCGCCTTGATCAATACCACTGTTAAATATTACTGTATATATATACAGTATCTATCAGGGAAGGATTTATCATGCCACGCGACTACGAAATTATGATGGCCTTCAGGCAGGCGATTAAGCGTGACGCCAAAGGCCGATTCACAATTAGCACACTCGACTTTGTGAAAGAACTCGACCGGATGAACTGGCATCTCACTCTTAACGCTGCGAATAAGTGGATAGAAACGCATACGACTACTTTCCGCGATATCTCACCTTCAGATGGTGATGAGCGCGTGTTTCAGGTGTTCAATCCGAACGGCGGCATGTGATGTTCGCCCTAGTTGATGTGAATTCGTTCTATGCGAGTTGCGAAACGATCTTTCGTCCTGACTTACGCGGCAAACCAGTGGTCGTACTGTCGAATAACGATGGGTGTGTCATTGCGCGTTCTGCAGAAGCCAAAAAGTTGCAGGTGCCGATGGGCGCGCCTTACTTCAAGTTTAAAGAGGAATTTCGAAAGTATGACGTCCACATCTTCAGTTCGAACTATGCACTCTATGCTGACATGTCGAACAGAGTAATGACTACGCTTGAGGGCATGGCCCCAGCAGTGGAAATTTATTCTATTGACGAAGCTTTTATGAATCTCGATGGGATGAGCCGTATTGAACTACTGGAAGACTTCGGACGTCGGGTTAGGACGCGTATCAAGCAAGTGACGCACCTCACTGTAGGTGTGGGCATTGCTCCAACCAAGACCTTGGCGAAGTTGGCAAATCACGCTGCAAAAAAGTGGTCAAAGACAGGTGGCGTTCTTGACCTGTCGAACATTGAGCGTCAAAAGAAACTGATGGCACTGGTGCCCGTTGAGGATGTCTGGGGTGTTGGCCGTCGCATAAGTAAGAAGCTGAATGCCATGGGTGTCATTACCGCTAAAGACCTATCAGAGCAAAGCACTTACATTATCCGTAAGCATTTTAACGTTGTGCTAGAGAGAACTGTTCGTGAACTGCGAGGTGAGCAGTGCCTTGAGTTAGAAGAGTTCGCACCAACCAAACAGCAGATTGTGTGCTCGCGTTCATTCAGTTCACGCATAACTGAATACATCTACATGCGTCAGGCTGTTTGCTCTTTTGCAGAGCGGGCAGCCGAAAAGCTGAGAAAAGAAAGGCAGTACTGTAAGCAGATAGCAGTGTTTGTCCGGACTAGCCCGCATGCAGAGGGGGAGGTGTTTTATGGTAATCAGGCTTCAGGGAAGCTGCTTACACCTTCTAACGATACCCGCGACATCATTCGTGTTGCTATGGACGCACTTGATGACATATGGGTAGACGGACACCGTTATATGAAAGCAGGAGTGATGTTAGGCGATTTTTTCAGCCAAGGTGTGTCTCAGCTCAATCTGTTTGATGAGTACCGGCCACAGCCTAACAGCGAAGCTCTGATGCGAGTCTTAGATGGTTTAAACCAGAGCGGGAAGGCCAGTTTATTTTTTGCGGGGCAGGGGATTGAAAGGTCATGGGCTATGAAGCGAGAGATGCTTTCACCTGCTTACACGACCCGCTTTTCAGACCTGCCAGTTGCAAAATGAACTTACGTTTACCATTGCAAATCTGAGGCAAAAAAAACGGCCTTAAAGGGCTGTTTTTTAATAGTAATTAAGTCAGTCCGAGATGCTTTGAATCTCTGCTCCATAGGATCTTGTAACATTATTCAGATTACGCCCAAAAACTTAATCACAGTTGTAGCAGAAGCGATTAAAAAAAAGGCACCACTAATAACTGGGTGATTTTTGATTACATCAATTATAGCAACGGGTCTAATGCCGTATCGATCAAAAAAGCCGGCTTTGGTTTTCAAAGTACCAGCATGCACCCTATCTAAGATATTAGCGAAAGCATCAACTTTCCTGAGAGTTGAACGATGCAACTCAAGATACATTCCATTTTTAAAAGCATTAGCTTCCTCCTCACCTTGCAAAGCATCAGTATCGGCAATGCGATTCATTTCTATTATGCTCATCAGCCGACCACGCCTTCCACTTGGAGATGTATGGGGTGCGTATTCTCTACCATACAAAGCTACAAGAACCCTAGCTAAGTCTAGCTTACGGTCATCTTGCAATATAAATGGTTTGCCTTTTAGAACTCTGTATCGATGCTCAATTGCTTGGAATCCATACGCCTCATCCCTCATGTTCCAGTGGATGAAAAGATATGCAGAATGACCCTCTAAGAATGAAAAATAATCCTTAAGCATATGTTTTTCAAGCTTATCCAGATTGTTATCCATGTCATCTATAAGGTTCATTAGTTCTGCAGACTTATGCATTGACCATGAATGAGTCTGTGCGGATGCAAGATTTCTGACAGCAATTGATGTAACGCGCTTAGATTGACCAGAAGTATTATCGTAAAATGACTCGCAAGAATAATGGATTAGGTAGGATTGATATGAATTTTCATAGGCTTTATCAATCGCCTTCTTGTTACTTTTGCGTTGCTGAATTCTGACAAGCTCGGAAGATGCCATGATGAAGTCCCTAATTATAATTATATTTTTTTGTTTCTTAGCGAATTGGTACAGCAAAGCTCTTATACCAAAATGGGCTAAAACATTCATAATATTGATAGTTTGTAATTTATAACCTTATGAAATTGAAGGCAAATAAAAACTATCAATATTATGATTTAGAGATTCAAGTGATTGAAAAGTATAGAAATGAAGCCTGATTTAAAATCCCTCGGCTGTAAGGCTGTGCGGGTTCAAGTCCCGCCCCGGGCACCATATTTCTGCCGAAGAAAATCTAATAAAATAAAAGCAATATGCAGTAATGTCGTAACCGCCCAAGGG
>Ga0157370_10000772_pt1 | contig 40083 bp, 39 predicted proteins | sample C35metaG_FD_113463 | JGI IMG/M metagenome (GOLD analysis project Ga0157370, IMG submission 113463) | Corn rhizosphere microbial communities from Kellogg Biological Station, Michigan, USA - C3-5 metaG | ecosystem: Host-associated > Plants > Roots > Rhizosphere > Soil | place: USA: Michigan... | reverse complement strand
GTCACCACGCAGGACTTCGGCGAGGTCGAGGAGCCGGCGCTCGCCGAGGTGCTCGAGTTACGCGCGCGGATCCAGCGGACGCTGCAGGACGTGATCGAGGCCGGCGTCGCGGCGGGCGCGCTCGCCGTCGACGATCCGAAGATCGCGTCGTTCGCGATCATCGAGATGTGCGAGGGCGTCGCGCGCTGGTTCCGGGAGACCGGCGCGCTCCCCGAGGAACGGATCGCCGGCCTGTACGGCGAGTTCGCGGTCCGGCTCGCGGGCGGTGGCCGGTGAAGCGCGCCGACCTCGTCGCGGCGCTCTACGCCTCGCGCCGGCGCTCGCAGCTCTTCGCCGGCGACGACGTCACGCTCGGCCTCGACGAAGGGCTCGGCATCCAGCTGGAGGTCGCCGACCGCTTCGAGACGGCCGGCGATCCGGTCGGCGGCTGGAAGGTCGGCATGACGTCGGGACGGTCGCACGACCGCATGGGGGAAGGGTTCCGGCCGCACGGGTACGTCCTCGGCTCGCATCTCCTCGAGTCGGGCGCGCAGCTCCGCCGCGACGATCTCGTCAATCCCGCACTCGAGCCCGAGCTGTGCCTCATCCTCGGCGCGCCGCTCGCCGGCTCGCCGTCGCGCGACGAGGCGCGTGCCGCGGTCGCCGCGGTCGCGCCCGCGTTCGAGCTCGTCGAGCTTCGCCTGCCCGGCGGCGGCGGCGCCGATCCCGGGTTGCTCGTCGCCGACGGCCTCGCCAACTGGGGGATCGTCGTCGGCCCGGCCGTGCCGCCGCCCGCCTCGCTGCCGGCGGGGCTCGAGGTGACGCTCGTCCGCGACGACGTCGAAGTCGCGCGCGAACGCGCGGGCGAGACGATCGTCTTCGACGACCCGTTCCTGTCGCTGGCGCGGCTCGTAGCCCTGCTGTCCCGCTCGGGCCGTTCGCTCGCGGCCGGTCAGCCCGTGATCACCGGCTCGTTCGCGAACGTCATGCTCGACGGGCCCGGCCGCTGGCGGGCCGAGTTCAGCGGCGTCGGCGCCGTCGAGCTCGACGTCGTCTAGCGGACGTTCCAGCCGCGATAGAGCGCGGCGATCTCGTCGAGCGAATCGAGCGAGTCGAGCTGCCACAGGAGCTCGAGCAGGCGATCGGCGTCGGCGTCCGACATCACCTTCGGCGTCATGGTCCGGTACTTCGCGCTCAGCTCCTCGTCGTCCAGCGGGTTCTCCGTGTGCCCCTTCGGATACTCGACGCTCCCGGTCACGACGGTGCCGTCGGTGAGGTGGATGCTCAGCCGCGAGCTCAGCTTCCACTCCTCCTCGTAGGCCTTCGTCATCGCGTCGTCGACGACGATCTCGACCTTGGCCATCAACGGTCGGAGCGCCCGGTCGTGGACGCGCTCGAGCTCGAAGGTGTCGATGGTGACCTCGCCGTCGACGAGCGCCGCCGCGATCACGTACGGGAGGCTGTGGTCGGCGCTCTCGCGGGTCCGCGGATCCCACTTCTCCTTCGCGTCGCCCTGCCCGCCGCCGATCTCGTGCCAGGCGAGGTGGTACGTCTCGACGTGGATCTTCTCGATCGCGTCGAGCGACGGGATCCGGTCGCGCAGCGCGAGCGCGACGCCGATCGGCCCCTGCGTCGACTGCTCCGAGGGATAGAACTTGATCTGCGCCCGCTCGCCGATCGACCGCCCGCGATCGTCGGTCGAGAACTCGAGCGAGAGCGGCGTGCCGTCGGTGATGTGGTGCTCGAAGCCGTCCGTCCCGGTGAACACCGCCGGCGGGCCCGTCATCCCGGCCTGCGCCAACCTCGTCGCGAACATCGCCGTCATCGTCGCGTAGGCGGCGGCGCAGCCCTTCCAGTGCGAGAGCTCGCCGGCGCGCACGGCGCGCAGCGGCAGCCCGGCGGTCAGCGCGATCGAGATCGCGTTGCGAATCTGCAGCGGCGTCAGGCCCAGCAGGCGTCCGAGGCCGGCCGACGTCGAGACGGCGAGGTTGGCGCCCTGGTCGAAGCCGCGACGGCGCACGGGATAGGTGTCCGCGATCGCGCCGTAAATCTCGTAGGCCGTGTAGAGGGCGACGACGACGTCGGCGCCGGGCCGGCCGAGCATCTCGGCGGTGCCGAAGAGGGCAGCCGCCATGTCGCTGGGGTGGCCGCCACCGACGACCGAGCCCGAGTACACGTCGTTGAAGTCGAGATGCCTGGTCTGCGAACTGTTCGCGAAGACGCCGTAGTCGGCAATCGTCTTGTGGGAGACGCCGAAGACGGAGACGCCCCGCTCGTCCGGGTACGACGACGCCAGCTCGCGGGCGATGCGCGACGGCTCGCCGGCGAAGCCGCCGGCGGCGCAGCCGATCGCGTCGAGGTGGAGACGGACGATGGCGTGCACGGCCTCCTCCGTCATGGCAGCACGGCGGGTCGAGGAGGCGAAGTCGGCGATGGCGACGAGCGTGTCGTCGTACCGGACGCCGTCCTCGGCGGCTGTAGCGACCATCCGACGCCTCCTTTCCCCGCCGACCGGCGGGTTGACGTGGCTTCCTCAGGCGGCGTGGTTGTGCCGCGGCGGCGATGCTATCGCATCGACCGACTGGTCGAACGGGGCCGTTGCGCGGCCGTTGACGGCCGTCCAGCCGTGTAACCTACGACTCATGCCGGCAACGGGGGCGACTTCTCCACCTACGGCTCGTTCCGAGGTGCAGCGGCAGCGAATCCTGCGCGAGGCGGCCTCGCTCTTCGACCTCGGCGGCTACCACAACACCTCGATGGAGGACATCGCGTCGCGCATCGGGTTGCGGAAGCCGACGCTCTACCACTACTTCAAGAGCAAGGAAGACATCCTCTTCGGGATCCACGACGCCTTCATCGATCGACTGATCGAGCAGCAGCGGGCGCGACAGTCGATCGCGATGGACGGCCGGCAGCAGTTGCTCGAGATCATCATGGACATGCTGCAGGTGATCGACGAACAGCGCGGGGAAGTCCGCGCGTTCTTCGAGTTCTACCGCGAGCTTTCGCCCGATCGGCGCGAATCGATCGCACGAAAGCGGGATGAGTACGAGGGCTTCGTCGAGGGCGTCATCCGCGCCGGCGTCGCCGCCGGCGAGTTTCGGGAGGTCGACCCGCGCCTGGCGGCGCTGTCGCTCTTCGGCATGGTCAACTGGTCGTATCAGTGGTTCCAGCCCGGCGGCCGCCTCGGCCCGCGCGAGCTCGCGTATGTCATGTGGGACCTGTTCGTGAAGGGGATCAGCAAGATCCCCGCCACCTCCTAGTCGCCCCGCAGCAGCCGCGCGTGCTCGCGGAGGCTCATGCCGCCGTCGACCGCGATCGCCTGCCCGGTGATGTACGACGCCGCCGGCGAGAGGAGGTAGGCGACGGTGTCGGCGATGTCGTCCGGTGCGCCGAGCCGCCCCAGCGGGATGTGCTCGAGGAAGTCGTCGCGGACCTCGGGAACGTCGAGGAGCGGCTGCATCAACGGCGTGGCGACGACGCCCGGGGCGACGGCGTTGACGCGGATGCCCGACCGGCCGAGCTCGAGCGCCGCGACCCGCGCCAACGACTCGACGCCTGCCTTCGTGGCGCAGTAGTGCGCGAGCCCGGCGACCGGCCGCGCGCTGTCGACCGACGTGATGAGGACGACGGCGCCGCCCGCGTCCGCCATCAGCCGCGCCGCGGCGGCGAGCGCCACCCAGGCGCCGGTCAGGTTGACCGAGAGGACGAGATCCCATTCCTTGCGGTCGATCTCGAGCAGGGGCGTCACCCTCGCCGTGCCGGCGGCGAAGACCATGCCGGAGAGCGGGCCGAGCTCGTCCACCGCTTCGCCGAGAGCCGACGCCACGGCGTCCTCGTCCCGAACGTCGACCGCTCGGACGAGCGCGGCGCCCGTTGGAGGGTCGTCTCCCGGCCGGAGGTCGAAGACCGCGACCGGCTCGGTCCCGGCGGCGGCCAACCGTTCCGTGCACGCGCGTCCGATGCCCGAGCTGCCTCCGAAGACGGCGACCGTCACGGCGGCGAATCTACCGCCGCCCGCCGTTGCGCGCGAGGCGTAGCGTGCCTATGATCGATTCGACCGTCCAGTCGGGCGAAAACGTTGACAACCACGATCTCGTCGATCTCACTCCTCGATCTCTTTCGCGGGATGGCCCTCATCCGCGCGTTCGAGACCCGTGTCGGCGCGCTGTACCGCACGAGCGCGATCCCCGGCTTCATCCACACCTCGGTCGGGCAGGAGGCGGTCGCTGTGGGCGTCTGCCAGGCGCTGCGCGCCGACGATTGGGTGGCGACGACGCACCGCGGGCACGGCCATTGCCTGGCGAAGGGCGCCGATGTCGACGCCGCGATGGCTGAGCTCTTCGGCAAGGCGTCCGGCCTCTGCAAAGGGAAGGGCGGCTCGATGCACATCGCCGACGCTGCGAAGGGCATCCTCGGGGCGAACGCGATCGTCGGCGCGAGCGTCCCGCTCGCCGTCGGCGCGGCGCTCTCGGCGAAGCTCCTCGGCACCGACGGCGTCGCAGTCGCATTCTTCGGCGAGGGCGCGGTCGCGCAGGGCGCGTTCCACGAGGCGATCAACCTCGCTGCGATCTGGGATCTGCCGGCGATCTTCGTCTGCGAGAACAACCATTACGCCGAATTCACCGACAGCCGGACGATGTCCCGGCGCGAGACGGTCGCCGAGATCGGCGCCGCCTACGGCGTCGACGGGCGCCGGATCGACGGCAACGACGTCGAGGCGGTCCACGAGGCGGCGGCGGACGCCGTCGAGCGGTGCCGCCACGGGGACGGGCCTGCGCTCCTCGAGGCGATGACGTATCGCTGGCAGGGCCACTACGAGGGCGATCCGCAGGCGTACAAGCCGAGCGACGAGGTGGACGAATGGCATGCGCGCGATCCGCTCGTGATCGCGCGGGCACGGCTCGAAGAGCGCGGCGTCGCCGCTGCTGTCGAGCTCGACCGGATCGTCCGGGACGCCGAGGAGCGGGTCGACGCGGCGGAGGCGTTCGCGCGCAGCGCGGAGTACCCGGCGGAGGAGGAGGCGTTCACGGATGTCTATAGCGCCTGAGGCGTCGCGCTATCGGTACATGGACGCGGTTCGCGACGCGATCGCGGACGAGATGCGCGCGGACCCGCGCGTCGTGCTGCTGGGGATCGACGTCGGCGCCGGCGGCGGCATCTTCGCCGTCACGCGCGGCCTCTACGAGGAGTTCGGGCCGGAGCGCGTGCGCGACACGCCGATCTCGGAGAGCGGCGTGCTCGGCGCCGCGGTGGGCGCGGCCGCGACCGGGCTGAAGCCGATCGTCGAGCTGATGTTCATGGACTTCCTCGGCGTCTGCTTCGATCCGCTCCTCAACCAGGCGTCGAAGCTTCGCTACATGACGGGCGGCGGCCTCTCGTTCCCGCTCGTCGTCCGCACGCAGACGGGCGCAGGCAGAAGCTCCGGGGCCCAGCACTCGCAGAGCCTCGAGGCGATCGTCGCGCACGTGCCCGGCCTGAAGGTCGTCCTCCCGTCGACCGTCGCCGACGCGTATTCGCTGATGCGCAGCGCGATCCGGGATCCCGACCCCGTCGTCTACGTCGAGAACCGGACGCTCTACTCGCGCCGTGACGTGCGGCCGGACGCCACGCAGGAGCCGGCGCCGCTCGGCTCCGCGCGCGTCGTGCGTCCCGGCTCCGACGTCACGGTCGTCGCGTGGTCGAGGATGGTCGAGGTCTCGCTCGAGGCTGCCGAGACGCTGGCCGGGAACGGCGTCGATCTCGAGGTGATCGACCTGCGCTCGCTCGTCCCGTTGGATCTCGCCACGCTGCTCGAGTCGGTGCGCCGCACCGGCCGAATGGTGGTCGTCCATGAAGCAGTCCAGTCCTTCGGCGCCGGCGCCGAAATCGCACAGCTCGTGACAGAGCACGCGTTCGACGACCTCCGTGCACCCGTCGCACGCGTCGGAGCGCCTGCTGTGCCCATGCCCTTCAGCCCGCCCCTCGAGGCGCTCTGCATCCCCGGTGTCGACCGGGTCGTCGCCGCCGTCGAGCAAACCCTTTCCCGCCCAGGAGGTCGATCGCAGTGAGCACGACGACGCCGAACGCCGTCATTCCGGACATCGACGAGGAGCGCTGCGCCGATCTCTTGGTCGAATTCATCCGCCAGCGCAGCGTCGTCGGCGAGCAGACGACCGCGCACCTCTGGGTGACCGAACGCCTGCGCGCCTGCGGGATGGACGTCGAGCACTACACGGTCGAGGATCTCCCGGCGCCGCTCGTTCTGGGCGAGCTCGGGGGCGGCAGCCGGCCGGGCGTCCTCTTCGACGGCCACTACGACACGGTCTTCGCGGTCCCGAGCGACTGGAGCAAAGACCCATGGGGCGGCGTTCGCGAGGGCGATCTCGTCTACGGCCGCGGGGCCGTCGACAGCAAAGGCACCGACGTCGCGATGATCGCCGCAATCGAAGCGATCGCTGCGTCCGGCGTCGAGCTCGCGGGACCGCTCTTCTACATGTCCGACAGCGACGGGGAGCGCGCGTTCCGCGGACCGGCGATGCTCAACGATCTCGACCTGGCGTCGCGCGTGGGCACTATCTTCTCGGCAGAGGCGACGTCGAACCGCGCGATCGAGATCGCGTATCCGGGGATCTCGACGTGGAAGATCACCGCCGTCGGCCGCGCGGCGCACCCGACCGAGCCGGAGCGGGGAGTGAACGCCGTCACGAAGATGGCGAGCCTCGTGCAGGCGGTCGCCGACGGTCGCCTCGCACTGCGTCAGGGGACGTCGCAGTGGTTCACACCGCGTGTTACGACGAACGCGATCCGCACGCGTCCGGGTGGGGGCTGGTCGATTCCCGCCACCTGCGACGTCGTGCTCTCCGTGCTTTCGCCGATCGGCGTCTCGCTGACCGATGTGCGGGAGGACATCGACGCGTTCCTCCGTACGCTCGAGCAGGAGGACGGCGAGGTGCGCTTCGAACGGAAGCTGATCCCCATGGGCGGCGGCCGTCTGTGGCTGCGACCGGCCGAGGCGAGCACCGACGATCCCGGCGTCCTCGCCCTCCAGTCGGCCATCGAGGCGGTCACCGGATCGCCCGCAACCGTGCGCCAGTTCAACGGCGGCTGGGTCGACGGGGCCGAGCTGATGCGCGACGGGTCCCCGGCGTGCATCGTCTTCGGGCCGGGTGACTTCGAGCTCGCACACGCCGTCGACGAGCACATCTCCGTCAAGGAGGTCGCGCAGGCGGCGCGGGTCTACGCGCGTGCGGTTCTCGAGCTGCTGGCATAAGGTCGAGTCGTGGAGACGCGCTCCATGAACCGCCGGCTGGAATCGCTCGATGAGCGTTACGAGGCAGACGGCGAGTTCTTCTTCACCGGGATCCAGGCGATCGTCCGGTCGATGCTCGACCGCAGCCGTGACGACGCGCGGGCCGGATTGCGGACGGCGTCGTTCGTCTCGGGCTATCCCGGCTCGCCGCTCGGCGGCCTCGATCGCGAGCTGCAGCGCGTCCGGAAGCTCCTCGACAAGCACGACATCGTGCACCGGCCGGGCCTGAACGAGGAGCTCGCCGCGACCGCGGTCATGGGAAGCCAGCAGAGCGTCGAGTTCCCGGGCGCGCGCTACGACGGCGTCGTCGGTTACTGGTACGGCAAGGCGCCGGGGCTCGACCGCGCGTGCGACGCGATCCGTCACGGCGTGTTCGCAGGCGCGTCGCCGCTCGGCGGGGCCGTGCTGCTCGTCGGCGACGACCCGGCGAACAAGTCGTCGACGCTCCCGTCGGCCTCCGAGTTGACGCTCGCAGCGCTCGAAGTTCCGATCCTGCATCCCGGCACCGTCCAGGAGATCGTCGACCTGATGCCCCACGCCGTCGCGCTCTCGCGCGCGAGCGGGCTCTGGACCGCGATGCGTCTCGTCTCGTCGGTCGCCGACGGGACGGGAACGGTGTCCGTGCCGGGGCAGACGGCTCCGCTCGTCCCGGTCGTCGAGCACGAAGGCCAGCCGTACCGGACGCAGGTGCGCGGTCATCTGGTCGCGCCGTACTCGAACGCGATCGAGGAGGAGCTGTACGGCATTCGGCGCCGGATCGCGCTCGCGTACGGCGAGGCCAACGCGCTCTACGGGCAGCCGGCCCGCGGCGATGCCTGGCTCGGCATCGTCTGCAGCGGCCACGTGTACTACGCGGTCGTCGAAGCGCTTCGGCGGCTCGGCGTCGAGCAGGATGGTCTCCCGGCGCTCGGCGTCGCGATCGTCAAGCCGTCGCTCGTGCATCCCGTGAGCGAGACGGCGGTTCGGGCGCTCCTCGCCGGCCTCGACGAGGTCATGGTCGTGGAGGAGAAGCGGGCGTTCCTCGAGACGTCGATCAAGGACGCGCTGTACGGCGCGGTCGATGCGCCGCGCGTCGTCGGCAAGCGCGACGCGGACGGCGCTGCGCTCGTCCCCGGGACAGGCGCGCTCGATCCCGACGTGCTGATCGAGCCGCTCCGCCGGATTCTGAGCAGCCGTATCGACGCGGGACGCCTGCGCGCGCCGCTGCGCGCGCCGGCGCTGCAACTCGAGGTCCTCGGCGACGTCGCCAGCCGCACGCCGTACTTCTGCTCCGGCTGCCCGCACAACACGAGCATGCAAGCGCCGGAGGGGACGCTCGTCGGGGCCGGCATCGGCTGCAGCGGGATGATCATGGTGATCGGCAACGAGCGGACAGGCACCGTCACGGGCATCACGCAGATGGGCGGCGAGGGCGCGCAGTGGGTGGGCGCCGAGCCGTTCGTCGAGCCGCAGCCGTTCGTGCAGAACCTCGGCGACGGCACGTTCTCGCACTCGGGCATGCTCGCGATCCGCTTCGCCGTGAACGCCGGCGCGAAGCTGACGTACAAGATCCTGCTCAACTCGGCGATCGCGATGACCGGCGGCCAGGAGGTTCCGGGCAACCTGACCGCCGGCCGGCTCGCGCGCGAGCTGCTGCTCGAGGGCGTCACCCGCGTCATCGTCACCTCCGACGACGTGGGGCAGTACGCGCACGGAGAGATCCCGGACGGGGTCGAGGTCTGGGACCGCGACCGGATCGTCGAGGCGCAACGCCTGCTGACCGACACCGACGGGGTGACGGTCCTGATCCACGATCAGCAGTGCGCCGCCGAGCTGCGCCGGGCGCGCAAGCGGGGAACGGCGCCGCCGGTGACGAAGCGGCTCGTGATCAACGAGCGCGTGTGCGAAGGGTGTGGGGACTGCGGCGTGAAGTCGAACTGCCTGTCGCTCGTTCCGCTCGACACCGAGTTCGGCCGGAAGACGGCCATCCATCAGTCGTCGTGCAATCTCGACGTCAGCTGTCTCAAGGGCAACTGCCCGAGCTTCATGGAGGTTCGCCCCGCGCGCCGCCGCCGGTCGACCGCGACGACGCCGACGGCGCGTCAGCTCGCCCCGGGCGATGTGCCCGCACCCGCGACGGCCGTGACGGACGACGTGCTGATCCGCATCCCGGGGATCGGCGGCACCGGCGTCGTCACCGTGTCGCAGATCCTCGGTGTCGCCGCGTCGCTCGACGACAAGTTCGTCCGCGGGCTCGACAACACCGGCATGTCGCAGAAGGCGGGCGCCGTCGTGTCGGACATCCGCATTTCCGCGCTGGACGTCGAGTCGACGAACATCCCCGCGGCCGGCACCGTCGACGTCTGTCTGCTCTACGACGTGCTCGCGGCGCTGTCGCCGTCGACGCTCAAGGGACTGTCGTCCGAGCGGACGGTGATCGTCGGCTCGACGACGAAGACCCCGACCGGTGCGATGATCGCCGATCCGCGGCGGCGGTTCGGCGACGCCGCGTCGATCACTGCGCAGCTCGACGCGCGGAGCCGCGCTGCCGAGAACTTGTGGTTCGACGCGCAGGCCGTCGCGACCACCGTCTGCGGCGACGCGGCATACGCGAACGTCCTCCAGCTCGGCGCCGCGTACCAGCGCGGCCTCATTCCGCTCTCGTCCGAGTCGCTGGAACGCGCGATCGAGCTGAATGGCGTCGCGGTCGAGCGCAACGTCCAGGCGTTCCGCTGGGGACGCATGCTCGTCCACGACCCGGCGGCGGTCCCGGGCGCCGAGCGCGCCCCGGGCGAGCGCGAACGGCCGTTGCCGGGGGCGCTCCAGGCGGAGGTGGACGCACTGGCGGCATCCGATGCGATGCGCCGGCTCGCCGCGAGGCGGGCCGCCGAGCTCCACCGGTACCAGAACCTGAAGTACGCGCGGCGGTATCTCGCGCTGGTGCAGGTCGCCGCCGCACGCGGGTCGGACGACCTGACCGAAGCGGTTGCGCGCGGCTTCTACGCGCTGCTCGCGTACAAGGACGAGTACGAGGTCGCCCGCCTCCTCGTCGACACGGCGCGCACGCAGGCCGAAGCGGTGTCCGGCGACGGCGCACGCGTCCGCTTCTACCTCCACCCGCCGCTCCTCCGCGCTTTCGGGTTGCAGCGGAAGATCCTGCTCGGCGCCTGGGCATTGCCGTTCCTGCGCGCGCTGTGCTCGCTCCGCGGGCTCCGCGGAACACCGCTGGACATCTTCGGGTACGCGCACGTGAGACGCGTCGAGCGACGGCTCGTCGGCGAGTACGAGGAGACGATCCGTGAGCTCGTGGCACAGGCCGGCGATGCCGCGCTCGACACCGTGATCGAGATCGCATCGCTGCCCGATCTCGTTCGCGGCTACGAAGAGGTCAAGCTCGCGAACGTCGCTCGCTACGACGAGCGTCGTGCCGAGCTGCTCGAGCGCCTGACGCTCGCAGCAGCTGCATGACGCCGGTCGTCCTCACCGAGATGCGGGGCGCCGTCCTCGTGATCACGCTGAACCGGCCGGACGTGCGGAACGCCGTCGACAGCGCCGTCGCCGCCGCGATCGCCGACGCGCTCGACGCGCTCGACGCCGACTCGGCGCTCGCCGTCGGGGTGTTGACCGGCGCCGGGAAGGGCTTCTCGGCCGGCATGGATCTGCGCGCGTTCACCGAGGGTGATCTCGGCCTCGCGGGCGACCGCGGCTTCGCCGGCATCACCCGGCGCGCCGCCGAGAAGCCGCTGATCGCCGCCGTCGAAGGCTTCGCCCTCGCCGGCGGCTTCGAGATCGCGCTCGCGTGCGACTTGATCGTCGCCGCGGCGGGCGCGCGCTTCGGGCTGCCGGAGGTCTCACGGTCGCTGCTCGCCGCCGCCGGTGGTCTCCGGCGCCTGCCGGCGCGCGCCCCGGAGTCGGTCGCGTACGAGATTGCGTTGACCGGGCAGCCGATCACGGCGGAGCGCGCGTACGAGGTCGGGATCGTCAATCGCCTCGCCGAGCCGGGGCGCGCGCTCGACGTCGCGCTCGAGCTCGCGGCGGCGATCGCCGAGAACGGGCCGCTCGCGCTCACCGCGACCAAGCAGATCCTGCGCGAGCAGTCACAGTGGAGCGACGACGAGTTTTGGGCGCGGCAGGACGAGGTTGCAGCGGCGCTCTTCGCGTCGGAGGACACGCGTGAGGGCGCGCTCGCGTTCCTCGAGAAGCGGCGGCCGGTGTGGCGACGACGCTGAGCTACGAGTCGCTCCGCGAGCGACATCGCTGGAACGTCCCATCGAGCTTCAACATCGCCGTCGGCTGCTGCGACCGTCACCCCGGCGGCGACGCGGCGCTCGTCACCGACCGTGAGACGTACAGCTTCGGACGACTGCGCGAGCTGTCGAACCGGTTCGCGAACGCGCTGGCGGCGCTCGGCGTCTCGCGTGGCGACAGGGTCGCCATCTTCCTGCCGCAGAGCGCGGAGACGGGCATCGCGCACGTCGCGGCGTACAAGCTGGGCGCGGTCGCCGTGCCGATGACGGTGCTCTTCGGCCCGCAGGCCGTCCAGTACCGGCTCGGCGACAGCGGCGCGCGTGTCGTCGTCACCGACCTCGAACGCGTCGGCGCCGTGCTCGACGCCGGCGTCGACGACGTGACGATCGTCGTCGTCGACGGCGGCACGTCGCCGCTGCTCTCGTTCTGGGAGCTCGTCGGAGCGGCGTCGCCGGCGTTCGAGCCCGTCGCAACGCGCGCAGACGATCCCGCCGTGCTCATCTACACGTCCGGAACGACCGGTGCGCCGAAGGGCGCATTGCTCGCGCACCGGACGCTGCTCGGCCACCTGCCCGGCTTCGAGCTGTCGCACGACTTCTTCCCGCAGGCAGACGACGCGTTCTGGACGCCGGCCGACTGGGCGTGGATCGGCGGCCTGATGGATGCGCTGCTCCCGGCGTGGTATCACGGCCGTCCGGTCGTCGTGTCCCCGCCGGGCCGTTTCGATCCCGAGCGCGCCGCGCGCTTCGTGGTCGAGCGCGGCATCCGGAACGTCTTCCTGCCGCCGACGGCGCTCAAGCTGATGCGCGAGGCCGATGTCGCGGTGCCGGCGGACACCCTGCGCTCGGTGATGTCCGGCGGCGAACCACTCGGTGAAGAGATGCTGCGCTGGGGACGGTCGGCGCTCGGCGTGACGGTGAACGAGATCTACGGGCAGACGGAGGCGAACTATCTCGTCGGCAACTGCAGCGCGGTCTGGCCGGTCAAGCCCGGCTCGATGGGCCGGCCCTACCCCGGTCACGACGTGCAGGTCGTCGACGAGGCGGGCCGGGCGGTCGCCGTCGGCGAGGTGGGTGAGGTCGCGCTGGCGCTCCCCGACCCGGTCGCGTTCCTCGAGTACGTCGGACGGCCGGATGCGACGCGCGACAAGCGCACGGCCGACGGCATGCTTCTCCTGACCGGTGACCTCGCCCGCGTGGACGAGGACGGCTACCTCTGGTTCGAGGCGCGTCGCGACGACGTGATCACGTCGGCGGGGTACCGCATCGGCCCGGCGGAGATCGAGGAGTGCATCCTCCGGCACCCGCTCGTCGTCATGGCCGCTGCGATCGGCGTGCCCGACACCGTGCGCGGCCACGTCGTGAAGGTCTTCGTCCAGCTGGCCGCCGGAGCGACGGGCGGCGATGGGCTCGCCGACGAGCTGCGCGAGCTCGTCCGCACGCGGCTCGCGCCGTACGAGACGCCGCGGTACGTCGAATTCGTCGGGGAGCTGCCGCTGACGACGACCGGGAAGATCCGCCGTGCCGAGCTCCGCGAGGGGGCCGGGGAACGAGCAGCGCCGTGATCGCACTCGGCGGCATCGACGCCTTCCCTGTGCGGGTCGACGCGGAACGCTACCGCGGTCGAAGCTCGCGGCGCAGGATCTTCCCGCTCGCGCTCTTCGGGAGCTCGTCGACGAATTCGAAGTGGCGCGGCACCTTGTACGCGGCGAGAAACCGACGGCAGAACGTGCTCAGCTCGTCCCTGTCGACGGTCTTTCCGGGACGCATCGCGAGGAACGCCTTCGGCGTCTCGCCGCGGTAGTCGTCGGGGATCCCGACGACGGCGGCCTCGGCGATCGCTTCGTGTCGCGTGAGGACGTCTTCGACCTCGCGCGGCCAGATCTTGAAGCCGGAGGCGACGATGAGATCCTTGCTGCGATCGACGATGTAGAACCACCCATCCTCGTCCATGAAACCGACGTCACCCGTCTTCAGCCGCGGGCCGTCGAAGGCCGCGGCCGTCTCAGCGGGACGGTTCCAGTAGCCGGCCGTCACCTGCGGGCCGGTCACCAGCAGCTCGCCGATCTCACCGGGTGCGAGTGGACGGCCCGATGCATCGACAATCTCGGTCGTCGTGCTCGAGACGGGCACACCGACGGAGAGTGCGCCGCTCTCCGCGTCGACCCTGGGCGTCGCTGCCGGCGGCGTGCAGATCGCGAGCGTGCTCGTCTCCGTCATGCCGTAGCAGTTTCGGATCGTCGTGCCGGTCGCTTCGTGCCACCGCTCCGCCGTCGCGGGCGCGATCGGGGCGCCGCCCGAGTATGCCTTCGTCAGGCTGCGCAGCTTCTCGCGTGAGAACGAGGGGTGGTTCATGATCGCCGTGAACGCGGTGATCGCAGTCACGGTGAACGTCAGCTGCTGCTCGTTGATCGCGTCGATCGCCTCTCCCGCGTCGAACCGGTACGGCATCGTCACCGATGCTCCGAGACGAAACGGGAGAATCAGCCCGGTGACGAGGCCGGTGACGTGGAACACCGGCGCGGCGGCGAACAGCCGGTCGCCGGCGTCCAGGCCGACCCACTCGCGCCACGCGTCGACCGCGAACGCGACGTTGCGGTGCAGCGACATCGCGCCCTTCGGCAACCCGGTCGTCCCCGACGTGTAGACGAGCGACGCGACGTCGTCGGGGCTCGCGTCGAAGGCGGGCGGCCGTTCGCCGAGACGGCGCTCGATCGCGACCGCGAGCTCACCGGACCCCGAGTGGTCGTCGGCGTCCGTGGTGATGACGACGGTGACGGCGCTGCCCTCGATCGCCGGCGCCACGACGTCGTCGCACTCGTCGTCGATCGTCAGCAGCGCGCGGGCGCCGCTGTCGCGGACGATGTGGCCGAGCTCGGATGCGCGGTACATGGGATTCGCCCACACGGGGATTGCGCCGAGCTTCCACGCCGCAACCATTCCGAGCATCGCGGCCGGCATCGTCTGCAGACGGAGGACGATCCGGTCCCCGGCTGCGATGCCGCGCTCGAGGAGCTCGACGGCCAGTGCATCGCTCGCGGCATCGACGTCGAGCGCGGTCAATGGGCGGCCGCGATAGCGGACGAACGGCCGGCCGCCGACGTCGGCGACGCCGGCGCGCACGACGTCGAGTGCGGTCGCGTGCGGCGGGACGATGCGGTGGGGGAGATCGCCGTACTGGCCGAGCCAGGGGCGGGTCAGGTCAGCTTGCGGTTGTGCTTGCACGCCAACCGCGGTACCAGTACAGAAGCCGACGCTCGATCAGCAGGAACGCGCCGTTCGCGAGCAGGCCGAGGATGCCGATGATCAGCACACCGGTCCACGTGTCCTTGACGTCGAAGCGGCCCTGCGCGTCGACGACGAAGAACCCGAGCCCCGCGTTCGACGCGAACATGTTGGCGATGACGGTCGCGGCGATCGCGATCGCCACTGCGATGCGGATGCCCGCGAACACGCGCGGCGCGGCCGCCGGCAAGGCGACGCGGAAAATCCGCCGCATGGGCGACACGCCGTAGACGCGGGCGGAGTCGAGGAGCACCGGGTCGACCGCCCGGATCCCGTCTGCGGTGCTCAGCAGGACCGGCCACCAGCTGGCGAACGCGATCAACGAGATCTCCATCGTCGCGCCGGGCCCGAAGAGGACGAGGCCGACCGGCACCAGCGCCGCGAACGGCGTCGCACGGAGGAACTCGGTGATCGGCGACAGGTTGCGGCGCGCACGCTTCGAGAGCCCGAGGACGATGCCGACGAGCACGCCGGCGACGACGGCGATCACCAGTCCGACGACGAAGTGCACGACGCTCGGCTCGAGGTCGCGGCGGTCGCGCGCGAACAGCCAGTTCTCCCGGAACCGGTGGAGGATCTGTTCGAGCGGCGGATAGAAGATGTTCGTGCTGTGCGCGGTGGCGATCCACCACACGACGAACAACGCGACCGGCGGGAAGAGCGCTTGCAGGAGGGTCGACAGACGGCGTACCCACGTCATGTCGTCGTCACCTCCCGGTTCGACGTATGCCAGCGGAGGAAGCGCGTCTCGATCGAGCCGAGCACGAGCGTGACGAGCACGCCCAGGAGGCCCGCGATGAAGATGCGGTCGAACATCGTCGGGATTCGCCCCGTCTGTTGCGCCTCGGCGATCGCGGCGCCGAGGCCCTGGCCGCCGATCAGCAGCGTGGCGGCGATCGCGAGAATCATCCCGATCACGCCCGAGAGCCGCAGCCCGGTCGCGACGTACGGGGCTGCCGTCGGTGCGACGACGAGCCGGAATCGGCGGAGCGTTCCCACGCCGTAGACCCGCGCGGTGTCGCGCGCGACCGGGTCGACGTCCTGCACGCCGTACATCGTCTGGATCATCAGCGGCCAGACGCCGCCGAGGATGATCAGGACGACGGTCAGCTTGAGGCCGATGCCGTACACGAGAATGAGCACCGGCAGCGCAGCGATGCTCGGGATCGCCCGGAAGAACTCGAGGGTGAGGAAGCTCGAGCGGGCGACGAACCGCGAGAGACCGAGTGCTGCACCGAGCGGGATCGAGATCGCGACGACGATCCCCATCCCGATGCCCCATGCCTTCATGGTCATCCACACGCTCGTCCAGAGGAACCGGTCGTGGATGTCCGACCAGAGGGCCCGCGCGATGTCGGTGGGCGTCGCGAGCGACCCGCGATAGATGACGCCGGTGCGAACGAGCATCTCCCAGATTGCGAGGGCGATGATGACGCAGACGATCGGCTCGACGACCGAGAGCACGCGCTGCGAGCGTCTCCGGCCGGCGCCTCGCATCAGGCGTCGACGGCGTCCTCGGCGCGGAGCTCCGGCTCGGCGGTGAGCTGAACGCCGCCGCGGCGCTCGGCCTGGATCATCGCGAGGATCTGGGTGCGGAGCTCGACGAACGTCGGGAGGGCACGCGTACGGAGCTGATCGCGCGGGTACGGAAGCGGAACCTCGAGCTCCGCCCGCACTCGAGTCGGGCGGCCGGAGAGCACGACCACGCGCCGGCTCAGATAGACGGCCTCGTCGATGTCGTGGGTGACGAAGAGGACGGTGACGCCCGTGTCCTCCTGGACGCGGAGCATCAGATCCTCGAGGTCGGCGCGCGTCTGGGCGTCGACCGACGCGAACGGCTCGTCCATCAGGAGGAGCGACGGCTGATACGCGACCGCTCGCGCGATCGCGACGCGCTGCTGCATGCCGCCCGAGAGCTGCCACGGGTACTTGTTCTCGAATCCTTGGAGGCCGACCTCGTGCAGTGCGGCGCTCGCGGACGACTCCTGCTCGGCCTTGCTCAGACCGCGCGCCGCGAGCGGGAACGTGACGTTCTTCTTGACCGACAGCCACGGCATCAGCGAGCGGGTGTACTCCTGGAAGACGAGCGCGAGGCCGGGGAGCGGCCGGGTGACGCGCTTGTCCTGGACGAAGACCTCGCCCTGGCCGGGCGTCAGGAGCCCGGCGATCGCCTTCAGGAGCGTCGTCTTGCCGCATCCGGAGGGGCCGACGACGCAGAGGAACTCGCCCGGCTCGACGGTGAAGCTGACGTCTGCGATCGCCTCGACCGCGTCGTCGCCGCGGCCGTACGTGACGCCGACGTTGCGGACGTCGAGGACCGCAGCGCCGCTGGATGCACGCGGCGAGCTCACGGGCGCCGCCGCAATGGTCGAGAGATCGGCCATGCGAGCGCGACCCTATCGGAGCCGCCGAGCCGAGTCAACCGACCGGGCGGTAGAGCGAGCGCCGCGCTCACAACGGCACCACCGGCACCGCCGCCTGCGCCTGGAATCGCCGGTCGGCGCGGACGGTGAACGACGCAGTGCAGGTGGCCGCGAGCGCGATCGCGATCACGACGATCCCGACCGTCTCGACGTCGTTGCCGTTGATGCCGGCGAGCGGCGCCGCGGCCCCGGCGAGCACGTACTGGACGACACCCGAGAAGGAGGACGCGGCACCGGCGACCGCGCCGTGGTCGCGCAGGGCGAGCGCGACGGCGTTCGCCGGGATCAGGCCCCACGAGCCGAACAGGAGCGTGAAGCACGGCAGGAAGACCGCGAGCCCCCAGCGACCGCTCGCCACCACGCCGCACCCGCCGACGATCCCCGCCGTGCAGCCGAGGACGAGCATCCGCCGCTCGCCGAAGCGCTGCAGCAGTCGCCCGTTGAACGCGCCGACGACCACCAGCGCGGACGCGGCGATAATGAAGATGGCGCCGTACTGCTGCGCGGACAGGCCGAAGGTCTCCTGCACGATGAACGGCGCACCGGCATAGACGGCAACGAGGATCCCGTGGCCGAGCCCGAGCGTCACGCAATAGCCGACGAAGCGCCCGTCGTGACCGAGGCGGCCGAAGGAGCGGAGCGTTTCACCGAGCCTCGGCGGCTGCCGGTCCTCGACCGCGAGCGTCTCGGGCAGCCGCCACCAGACGACCGCCGCGAGAACCACCGCCCAGGCACTGAGCACGGCGAAGATCGCCTGCCACGACGCAAGGTCGAGGATGAAAGCGCCGACACTCGGCGCGCAAACGGGCGCCACGCCGATCACGAGGAAGACACGCGCGTACATCTTGGACGCGGCCTGGCCGATGAAGAGGTCGCGGACGATCGCGCGCGCGATGGAGATCCCCGCCGACGCGCCGACCCCCTGCAGGAACCGGGCGCCCGCGAAGGTGAACGCCGACGGCGCGAGCGCGCACGCGATGCTGGTCGACGCGTAGAGCGCCAGCCCGAAGAGGAGGGGGCGCCGCCGTCCGAGGAAGTCGCTCACCGATCCGGTGAACACCTGGCCGGCGGCTATGCCGGCCATGAACGTCGTCAGAGAGATCTGCAACGCGGCGGGATGCGCGTGGAATGATCGCGCCATCACCGGCAGCGCCGCGAAGTACATGTCCGTCGCCGCGGCGCCGAGCGCGCTCAGCGCGCCGAGGATGAACATCAGCTCGAGGGGGCGCGGCTGTCTCACGTCGGCCGGCGGATCGCCGTCGCCTCCACTTCGAGCAGCAGCCCCGGGATCACAAAGCTGGCGCCGCAGATTGCGGTGCTCGCACAGAGGCTCCCGTTCATGGCCTCCAGGCGAAGTTCCGAGAACTCGCGGACGTGCCGCGGGTCGGCGAAGAACGCCGTCATCGCGACGATGTCTGCCGGCGACGATCCGGCGCTCTCGAGCGCGATACGCAGGTTCTGCAGCACCTGCTGCGCCTGAGGCCGAAACTCGTGTGACACCAGTTCCCAGTTCTCGTCGATGCCGGTCTGCCCCGACACGAAGACGAAATCGCCGGCGACGATGCACTGCGCAAACCCGGCCGCCTCGGTCGGCGCAAGGCCGGGCGTCGGGACGACTTCCTTGCGAATCACGTCGCACCACCTCCCTTCGGATAGTTGAGGAGCACACCCAGCGTCTCGTTCGGGTGCTCGTCGATCAGCTCATACGCCCGCGGCGCGTCCGCGAAGTCGAACTCGTGCGTGACCATCGCGTCGACGTCGACGGTCCGCAGCAGGCGCATTGCGACCTGCATCCGACGCCGCTTGTCCCAGCGGGGCTGGAGGCCCGAGCCGACGAGCCCGACCATGCTGCTGACGATCCGTTGCCGGCGGAGGTGGAACTCGGGAGACAGGCGCACCGTCGCCTCCCGGTTGCCGTAGTACGAGAGCACGGTGATGGTGCCCTCGACCCCGGTCACGTCGAGCGCGGTCTGCAGCGCGGGAGGCGCCCCACTCACCTCGAAGCACACGTCGGCGCCGCGGCCGCCGCTCAACGCCTCGACAACCTCTCGGGCGTCGGCAGGCGCGACGACCGCGTCCGCGCCTACCGGCTCTGCGGCCTGCCGCCGTGACTCGATCGGATCCACGAGAATCAGCGTCCCAGCGGTCCGGCGAGCGAAGTGGCCGACCAGCGTGCCGATGACTCCGAGCCCTGACACAACGCAACAGTCGCCGAGACGCACTGGAACGTCGAGAAGCCCGCAGAGCGCGACGTTCGCGAGGTTCGAGAACGCGGCAACACGCGCGTCCAGGCCCTCGGGAAGCGGATGCACGAAGTCCTCCGCGACCACGAAGCGGTCCTGGTGTGGGTGCTGGCAGAAGACGACGTCGCCCACCGCGTATGCACTGTCGGCGTCGGCCGCCTCGACCTCGGCGACCACCTGGTACGAGAACTGGATCGGAAACGGGAACGTCCCCTTGCGTGTCGGGAAGCCGACCTCGAGCTCGGACGACACCTCGCCGCGGTAGACGTTCATCTCCGAGCCTGCACTGACGAGCGAGTGGAGGGCACGGGCGGTGACCTCGCCGCTGCCGCGCTCCGGCAGCGGCTCCTCGCGCAGCTCCGCCTGCCGCGGCGCGACGACCCACAGACCGGACGCCCGGCGTGCATTGTCAGACGACACGACTCGTGATTCTTGTGCATCCGACAGCCAGTCTCCAGCCCAGAGCGCGAATTCCCTGCAAATTAGCGCCGTCACGACTATTGACACATCGTGAGCGACCCGAGTAGAGTCGCCCCTCGATGGCTGAGCGTTGTCTGAGCATGAAGCGATGACGGCGCCTCGCGATCGGTTCTCCGTCTCGCAGCTGATGCTGCCGGGATCGCCGTTCGAGGAGGACGTCGACGTCGCGGCCGGGCTGGGGATCGGGCTCGGCGTGTCGGAGGCGAAGCTCCCGGAGGGCCACGACGAGGAGCTCGCCGGGCTCATGCAGTCGGCGGGCGTATGGTCGGGAGTGGCGGTGCCGGCCGTGATCGGGCCGCTCAAGGACGCCTGGCGCGGAGGCCCTGACGACCCCGGCGAGCGTGTGGACGCCGTCTGCGCGGCCGTCGACCGGCTGGCGCGCTTCAAGCCGTCGACGTTCCTCGTCGTCACGGGGGCGCGCGCTCTCTACCCGCGGCATGTCGCGCGCCGCATCGTCCTCGACGGGCTGCGGCGAATCGCCGACCGGGCCGCGACCCATTCGATGACCGTCTCGGTCGAGGTGCTGCGCGACGAAATGAACGGCTCGCTCTACAGCGACCTGGCACGGACGTTCGAGCTCATCGACGACGTCGGCGCCGACAACGTCGGCGTCCTCTTCGACATCTGGCACATGTGGGACGCGCCGGACGTGCTGATGGAGCTCGAGACGGTCGCCCACCGGATCTTCGCCGTGCAGCTCGCGGACTGGCGTGACCCGACGCGGTGGAACGGCGACCGTGTCCTTCCCGGCGACGGGATCGCCGACATCCCGGCGCTCCTCGGCGCGCTCGAGCGCAACGGCTTCACCGGCGTATACGACGTCGAGGTGTTCTCCGACGCCTCCCGCCCGGGCTCGATCTGGGAGGGAGCGACGGCCGCGGGCGTCCTCGACGCGTCGTGGAGCGCGTTCGACCGGCTGTGGAGCCACGCCGGACTGTGAGTCGCATGCACGAAGGCCGCGTTGCGCTCGTTACCGGCGGCGGAGGGGGGATCGGCCGCTGCTCGTCGCTCGCGTTCGCCAGGGAGGGAGCACGGGTCGTCGTCGCCGACCTCGTCGAGGAGGCCGCGGAAGAGACGGCAGCCGTCGTCCGCAAGAACGGGGGCGAGGCGACCGCTGTCGGCTGCGACGTCACGGTCGAGGACGATGTTGCGCGCGCTGTCGCACACGCAGTCGAACGCTACGGAAGGCTCGACGCGGCGCACAACAACGCCGGGATCACGCATGCGCAGGTCGCCGCTGCGGACATCTCGCGCGAGGATTTCGATCGCTCCGTCGCGGTGAACCTGCTCGGCGTCTGGCTGTCGATGAAGCACGAGATCCCGGCGATGCTCGCTACGGGCGGCGGCGCGATCGTCAACGCCGGCTCGACGGCTGCGTTGGTCGGCCTGCCGAAGTTCGCCGTGTACACCGCCACGAAGCACGCCGTCGCCGGGCTGACCAAGGGCGTCGCACTCGACTACGCGACCCGGGGCATTCGGGCAAACGTGGTCTCACCGGGGGCGACGAGGACGCCGATGATGCTGAACGCCATGGCCGACAACCCCGAGCGCGAGCAGCTCGTGGCGCGCTCGATCCCCATGGGGCGGCTCGCAGAGCCCGAGGAGATCGCCGAAGCGGTGGTCTTCCTCTGCTCAGACCGCGCCTCGTTCATCACCGGGCAGGTGCTGCAGGTCGACGGGGGCATCGTTGCGCAATGATCGAATCGTCAGACAGCCGCGCATGACGTTGACCTACGGATCCCCCGCGGTTTACTGTCAAGGTGAACGTTATGTCTGACAGCCCGACCACGCCGCACCGCACCGACGCGAGCCCGAAGACCTATGAGGTCGTCGCGCGGCGCCTCATCCAGGACGTCGCGGACGGCACGCTCCCACCCGGCACGGCCGTTCCGGCCGAGGTCAAGGTGGCGGAGGAGCTCGGCGTCGGTCGCTCGTCGGTCCGCGAGGCTCTGCGCATTCTCGAGTCACGCGGCCTGATCACACGCGCCACCGGCGGCAGGTTCAGCGTCGCGGAGAGCGCCCATCCGCTCGTCGAGGCGTTCGAGACGCTCTATGACCTGCGCAGGATCGACGTCGTCGAGCTCTTCGACCTCCGGGAGCTCGTCGAGACTCAGGCCGCGTCGCGGGCGGCCGAGCGGCACTCGGACGCGGACGTGCGCAGGCTGAGCGAGGCGCTCGGATCGATGCAGTGGGGAGCGTCGACGCCCGACAAGCTCTATGAGGCGGACATTCGGTTCCACATCGCGGTGGCGGAGGCGTCCGGGAACCGGGCGACGGCTCGGCTGGTGGACGCGCTCCGGCTGACGCTGCGCGACCGGCTGCATGCGGCGCTCTTCCTATCCGCTGCGCATGACGACTGGTCGAGCGCGACGGTCACGGAACACGTGGCGATCTTCGAGGCGATCGTCGCGCGCGACGCCGCCGGCGCGTCCGCAGCGATGAGCAAGCACCTTCGACGTGTCACCGACCAGGCAGTGGCGATCCTCGAACGCACTGCGTCAGCGAAAAAAGGAGAGGCCCATGCCTGACGCGCAAATCCAGGCTGCGATCGCGAACTGGCAACCGCGCTTCGTGACGAACGGCGTCGACGTCAACGACTTCACGCGGATCACCTCGCAGCTCGAGCGGTGGGAGGACTGGCTCCCGGCGTGGGAAGCGCACGGCGACATGCTGGCGCAGGAGGCGGCCGCCGCCGAGGCGGGCGGGCGCCGCGAGTCGGCGGGGGAGTACTGGCGGCGCGCGTCGCTCTCGTACCACTTCGGCAAGTTCGTGTGGATGGTCGACAAAGAGCTGCACAAGCGCGCGTCGGAGAAGGCGGTGAACGCGCTGGACCAGGCGTTGCGGGTGCTCGACCCGACCGCCGAACGCCTCGAGATCCCCTTCGACGGGGCGAAGATGGTGGCGATCCTTCGCCGGCCCGAAGGCGTCGAGCGGCCGCCGGTCGTCGTGATCATCCCCGGTCTCGACTCGACGAAGGAAGAGTTCTTCATGACGGAGGAAGAGTTCCACCGGCGCGGCATGGCGACGCTGACGCTCGAAGGGCCGGGACAGGGCGAGACCGGGTTCGAGCTCCCGATCAGGCATGACTTCGAGGTGGCCTTCTCTGCGGCGCTCGACTTTCTCGCCGGGCGCGACGACATCGACCTGGATCGTGTCGGAACGATCGGGTTCAGCCTCGGCGGGTATTACGCGCCGCGCGTCGCGGCATTCGAGCCCAGGTGTAAGGCCGCGGTCGGGCTCAGTGGGCCGTATTGCCTTGCACACTACTGGGACGAACGGCCGCCGATGACGAAGGAGACGTTCCGCATCCACTCGGCCGCGGCGAACGAGGAGGAGGCAAAACTCAAGGCCGCCGAGCTGACGCTCGAGGGCGTCGCCGAGACGATCACGAGCCCGCTCCTGATCATCACCGGCGATCGCGACCGCCTCGTCCCCTGGCAGGACACGAAGCGCATCGCCGACGAGGCGCGGAACTCGACGTGGAAGCTCTTCGAAGGAGGAAACCACGTCGTCAACAACATGCCGTACCAGTACAAGACGCTCTCCGCGGACTGGTTGCGGTCGCACCTCGTCGCCGCGTGAGCGGCGCGACCGCCTACGACCCTGCGTCACCCGCAGAGTCCCAGGATCCGTTTCCCGGATGGGCGTGGGCGCGGGCGAACGCGCCCGTCTTCTACACGCCCCAGCACAACCTCTGGTGGGTGAGCCGCTACGACGACATCCGGACGATTCTCGAACGGACCGACGTGTTCTCGTCGCGCGGCGCGCTGAACACGCCGCCGCCGCCGCCGGATATCGCAGCGTTGCTCGAGGGCCTGCCGTGGGAGCACACGATCACGTCGCAGGACCCGCCCGAGCACACGCGGCTCCGCCGGCTCGTGCAGGTGGCGTTCACGCCGAAGCACGTCGCGGGTCGCGAGGGGATGATTCGCGAGATCGTCGAGCGCCGCCTGGACCTGTTTCCGCGGGGCGAGCCGTTCGATCTCGTGTCGGTGTTCAGCCAGCCGATTCCGCTGGAGGTGATCACGAGGATCGTCGGCGCTCCCGTGGAGGACGCGCCGCAACTGCGCCGCTGGACAGACACGTTCTTCCGCCTGATCGGCTCGGGTGGAACGCTCGCTGCCGATGAAGTGCACGCGCTCTACCGCGAGATGCACGAGATGATGGAGTACGCGAAGGCGTTCATCGCCGACAGGCGCGCGCAGCCGCGCGACGACCTCGGCACCGACTTGATCTTCGCGACGACCGAGGAGGGCGATCCGCAGCTCTCGGAGATCGAGTTGATCGCCGTGATCATGAGCCTCTTTACCGCCGGCAATGAGACGTCGGCGAGCATGATCTCGCAGTCGATCTTCTGTCTCCTCTCGCATCCGGATCAGTGGGAGGAGGTCAAGCGCGATCCGTCGTTGATCCCCGCGGCGGTCGAGGAGACGCTGCGCTTCTGCGGCCCGGTGAAAGGAATCCAGCGGACGACGACAGTCGACACGACCGTCGGCGGGGTGGACATCCCGGCGGGAGCACAGGTCTATTTGCTGCTCGGCTCGAGTGGCCGGGACGACGAGAAGTGGCAGGGGCCGGACGACTTCGACGTCCACCGCCGGAACCTGAGCCAGCACCTGATGCTCGGCCGCGGCCTGCACTTCTGCCTGGGCGCGCCGCTCGCGCGGCTCGAAGGCAAGGTTGCGCTCGAGTGCATCGTCGAGCGGGCGCCCGATCTCGAGCTCGCCGGGCCGATCGTCTACGGCGACTTCGTTCGCGTGCTCTCGCCCGTCGAGTTGCTCGTCCGTCTGCCGTGACCTTGGTCGATCCCGGCGCGCCGCTCGAAGACAGACTCCGGGTTCTCGAGGCGCACGCCCGGCTGAACCACCTCTGGGCGATCCACGGCATCGGAGCGCTCGCGGCGCTGTACGGCACGCCGCACGGGCGCACGCAAACCATGGGGATGGACAACGGAGAGGTCGATCGCATCATCGCCGGCATTCGCGGGTTCCTCACCGGCCTCCCGGACGACTGGCTCGCGAGCTGGTCGCGTGCGGGCGACGAGTGGGACGCACGCGCGCAAGACGCGCTCGATCGCGGTAAGCACGCGACCGCCGCCGGGCATGGGCTGATCGCGTCGATGTGTCATCACGTCGGCGAGATGATGGTCTATTCGCTCGGTGAGGTTCCCGGGAGGCGCGAGGCTGCGTTGCGGTGCGCAGCGAGCTTCAGGAAGGTCGGCGACTACTTCGACCCGCCCGCGCACCGGCTCGACGTGCCATTCGGCGACTCGACGCTCCCGGGATATCTCCGACTGCCCGCCGGCGTCGAACGTCCGCCGGTCGCGATTCTCACCGGCGGCGCGAACAGCGTGAAGGAGGAGCTCCATCCCGTCACCGAGTTCCTCGTTCGTCGAGGGATCGCCACCGTGTGCTTCGAGGCGCCCGGCCAGGGCGAATATTTCGCAACGACCGACCGTCCGCTTCGCGCCGAGTCCTTCGTGCGGGCCGTCTCGGCCGTCATCGACGCGCTCGAGGCGGATGATCGCGTCGACACCGGTCGCCTGGCCGTGTTCGGCCGCGCGACGAGTGGGCTGCTCGTCATTCGGGCGGCCGCCGTCGACAAGCGAATCACGGCGATCGTCGCTCACCCGGGGAGCTACGACTGGAGCACGTTCTTCGAGCGCCAGTTTCCGTTCTATCCGTCGCAGCTCGAGCTCTTCACCGTTCTCGGCGCGCGCTCGATCGCCGAAGGCATCGAGCTCATCCGGAGCGAGTTCACACTGGTCGATCATCTCGCCGACGTGCAGGCGCCGATGCTGATCGTCAACTCGCTCGACGACCGCGCGATCCCCGTCTCCGAGGCGGCGCTGCTCGAGGAGCGCGCGACGTGCGAGGTGGACGTCGTGCGGTTCCCGGGCCGCGCACACGGGGGCCCGCCCGCGCTCGCTCAGCCGCTCGAGGCGGACTGGCTCGCCGAACGGCTGCGCGCGTCGGTCTGAGCCGCATCACCGGGCGTCACGACGACGCGGATCGGGCTTGCCTGTTTGTCGCGAACCGATGCGACAGCGTCGCCGACGTCGGCGAGCGGGTACGTCTCGCTCACCGCGGCGCCGAGGTCGAGCAGGCCGGCGGCGGCGATCGCGACCAGGCGGTCGATCTCGGCGCGCGAGTACGCGAATGCGCCACGGACCTCGAGCTCGCGGGCGACGAACGTCTCGAGCGCCGGCCCCGTCAACGGCGACCGGCCGACACCCAAGAGCACGCAGACGCCGCCGGGCCGGAGGACGTCGGCTGCGAGCATGCACGTCTCCGGCCGCCCGACGCATTCGAGCGAGACGGCGACGCCGCCGCTCGTCGCCCGCCGGATCGTGCGCGCCACGTCGTCGCCCTCGGCAAGGAAGGCGGCGGTCGCACCGTGGGTGAGCGCGCGGTCGAGTGCCTCCTTGCGGATGTCGACGGCGAGCACCGTCGACGCGCCGAGCAGCCGCGCGATCGCGACCGCGTGGAACCCCAGTCCGCCGACACCGATGACGGCGACGGCGTCTCCGGCGATCGCAGGCGCCCGCGCGGTCAGTGCGTGGAACGGCGTCGCCGCCGACTCGATCATCGAGGCCGCGAGCAGGTTGAGCTCGGGCGGGAGCACCACGAGGTTGCCCGCCGGGACGGCGACGAGCTCGGCGAGCGCGCCGTCGCGATGGATCCCCACGATCTCGCGCCCACGGCAGAGGTGTGGCCGGCCCGCTCGACACGCCGCGCACCGTCCGCAGACGATCATCGGGTCGATGAACACCCGGTCGCCGGGCGCGACGCCGTCGACCCCGTCGCCGACCGTATGCACGATTCCGGCCGCCTCGTGGCCGAGCGTGAGAGGCAGGTGGGGGACTGCGATCTCGCCGCCCAGAATGTGCAGGTCGCTGGCGCAGATGCCGCAGGCGGCCACCTCGACGAGGCAGGTGTCCGGCGCTAGTCGCGGGGTGGGAACGTCCGACAGTCTTAGGTCTGAAGATGCTGGGTGTAGGCGGGCGGCAAGCACGGTGGAAGACCGACCGGTCGGTCGGGCGCACACGACACTCTAGGGAGTGTGTTCAGGCCGTGCCGGCTCGTAGTTTGGGCAGACGCCCCGTAGACGAAAAAGTTGGCGGCCCCGCTCGAGGTTGGAAAACAGCCTTGACACTCTCCACTTCCCAACCGTAGAGTCGACTGGCTATCAGTCGGATTGTCAGACAATACCCCGGGTGCACAACCCCAGCGACGACCGCCTGCGCTATGCGGGCAAGGAGGTCCCCTTGACGCGGTCCGGCAGAAAGTCCACGGCGAGTCTTGCCGCAATCGCAAGCCTCGCTCTGCTTGCCGTTTTGCTCGCGGGCGCTTCGAGCGCGAGCGCGAGTCGACGTACGGCGAAGGCCTGTGCGACGACAACCACAGTGCATCTCATGCACGTCGTTTCGCCCGACTTCGCGATTATCGACTTGGCCCACCAGCTGGGCCTCGATGCCAAGTACTGCATCAACATCCAGCGCGTCATCGTGCCGTCAGCAGGCACGATCATCCCGGCGGTCGCAGCGGGACAGGCTGAGTTCGGTTACGTCAACGGCGGCTCGCTGGGTCAGGCCGTTCTGCAGGGTGTGGGCATCCAGGGCGTGCTTCCGGCGGAGATCCCCAAGGCCGACAACAACGGAATCTTCGTCGCCAACAACAGCCCGATCAAGAGCCCCGGTGACCTGACAGGCAAGAGGGTCGGTCTCATCTCGGTCAACTCGAGCGGTCAGGCAGCTGTGATCAAGGGGCTGAGGGCTCGCCACGTCGACAACAGCAAAGTGACGATGATCCCGTACCCGTTCCCGCAGATGTGTCAGGGAATCGTCAGCGGCGCGATCGACGCCGGCCAGTTGGCAGAACCGTTCCTTTCGCAGTGCAAGGGCCAGGTTCGGGAGGTCCTCCCGACGTGGACGGCTTTTGGCAAGCATGCCGCCCTCGTGTACTACATCGTCAACAAGAACTGGGCGCAGTCGAACCCAAGCGTCCTGCACGCCGTCGAGCAGGTGCTCGCCCGGGCGATCCTTGCCGGCATAAGGAGCCCGTCGTCTCTCACGCCGCTCGTCGCCAATCAAGACCCGAAACTGACGCCGGACGTGGTCTCACAACAGATCCCACCGGCTTTCAGCCTCGACAATCAAACGGCCAGCCTCACCACTCAGTTGGCCTGGATGAAGAGTCTCAACTTGATGGCGTCCGTTCCCGCGATCGGCGATATCTTCGTCACGCCGAAGGCAAGCGCCGGTGACGACATCCTCTGGGGCACCGACTCGGCCGACAGGATCTCCGGTGGCGCCGGCAACGACACCATCTTCGGTTGGAGCGGCAGGGACACGTTGGCGGGTGGGTCCGGCAACGACCTCATCTTCGTCGGTCAGCGGGGGAGCGTTGTCAGCGGGGGTGCGGGCAACGACACGATCGTTGCCAACGACGGTCGCAAGAACGTTGGAAGAAACGTGATCGACTGCGGCCCCGGCCACGACGTCGCCTATGTTCACAAGGGCGACAAGGTGAAGAACTGCGAGGTCGTGAAGCGCACGTCCGCCCCGCAGAAGCTTCTCGCGTCGTACGGCTGGCCGATGTCCAACCCCTCCTGATCCTGCGTCAACCGGCCGGCGGCCGCGCAACTGCGTGGTCGCCGGCCGGGACGCGTCTTGCCCGGTGAGACTCGACCTCCACCTGCACTTCTCGCCGCCCGACTACCACGAGCGGCTTCGCCGCTACCCGGTCGGCGCCGCCGTGCCGTCGTGGTCGTTCGACGCAATGGAGGCGGCGATGGCCAAGTACCGCGTCGACAAGGCCATCATCTCGGCCGCCTCCGGCGTCTTCTTCGGCGACCAGGCGGAGGCGAACGAGCTCGCGCGCATGATCAACGAGGCTGCGGCCGCGATCGTGCGCGACGACCCCGGCCGCTTCGGCGCCCTCGCGACGCTGCCGTTGCCGGACCCCGACGCAGCGATCGCGGAGCTCGACTACGCCTTCGACACACTCGGGCTGGACGGGGTCATCCTGCTCTCGAGCAGCAACGGCGCCTATCTCGGCAACGAGGCGTTCCGGCCGCTGTTCGACGAGCTCGAACGGCGACACGCGTATGTGTTCGTCCACCCGGCGGTGCCGCCGTGGCTGCCCGCGTACGGGCATCCGCTGTGGGTGCTCGAGTTGCCGTTCGAGTCGACGCGCGCAGCCCTCGATCTCGTCTTCTCGGGAACGCTGGATCGCTGCCCCAACGTCAAGTTCCAGCTCTCGCACCTCGGCGGCGCCGTGCCGTTCCTCGCGCATCGGATGGCGTCGATGGTCGGCCGCGACCCGGCGCTCGCGGCGCGACTCGAGGCGGAGCCGCTGGCGTATTTCCCGCGCTTCTTCTACGACACCGCGCTCGCGCTGAACCCGCCGGCTTTTGCGGGGACGCTCGCCCTGATCCCGCCGGAGCAGATCGTCTTCGGCACCGACTGGCCGTATCTCCCGGAGGACGAGCTCGAGTTCGACCCCGACGCGCTGCACCTCTCGGGCGACACGATCGCAGCGATCGAGTCGCGGAACGCGGCGGTGCTCGTCCCACGATTGACGTAGCCAACGAGCATTGGAGGAGCGACATGAAGCAACTCGTCGATGTCCCTGGACTTGCCGACGTCCGCGAATTCGCCTACGCGCAGTGCGCCGTCGCAGGTGACTTCATCTTCGTAGCCGGGCAGACTGCGATCGACGAGCATCTCAACCTCGTCTCCTCGGACTTCGGTCCCCAGGCGCGACAGGTGTTCGAGAACATCCGTCGCGCGCTCAACGCCGCAGGCGCCGACCTCCACGACATCGTCACGATGACGGTTCATCTCGCCGACATCCGGGATGCACCCGATTTTCTCGCTATTCGCAAGGAGCTGCTCGGCGACGACCTTGCGCCGAGCGCCGTCCTTGGCGGAGCGCAGTTCGTCGCACCGGGGGCCCTGGTCGAGGTTCAGGCGACGGCAGTCCGTCCGAGATGACGCCACGCGCGCAGTGAAAGCTGCGGTTCTCCACGCTGGGGCCTCAGCGCCGACCGTCGAGGACGTCCCTTCGCCGGAACCGGGTGCAGGGCAGCTCGAGCTCCGTGTTCTGGCCGCCTCACTAAACCCCGTCGATCTCTGGATCGCCATGGGTCAACATCCGGTGTTCAGGCCGGAGCGCCCGTACGTGCCCGGGTTCGAGGGTGTCGGTCGAGTGACGGGAGGGGGAGGAACTGCAGGGCAGCGCGTTTGGTGGCTTGGCGGAGTCGGTGCTCTTGCAGAGCAAGCGATTGCACAGATCGACGACGCCGTCGACGTCCCGGATGCATTGTCAGACGTCGAGGCGGCGGCCATTGGGATCGCCGGGCTCGCGGCGTGGCTCGCGCTCATTGAGCGTGCGGGGGTGAGCCCCGGCGAACGCGTGCTCGTCCTGGGGGCTTCTGGCGCCGTCGGCAGGTTCGCGGTGCAGATCGCTCGAGCCGTTGGAGCGGAACGGGTTGTCGGTGCGGCTCGGACAGGCTCGGACGAACTTCACGAGCTCGGAGCACACGCCTTCGTGTCGCTCGCCGAAATGGAAGGACTGACCGACCGTCTCCTGGATGCCGAGCCGCGGGGATACGACGTCGTGATCGATCCACTGTTCGGAGCCCCTTTGGAGGCGGCCCTCGAGGCAGCCGCTCCGAACGCTCGTGTCGTCTGTCTGTCTGCACTCGCCGGCGGGCCCGTATCGCTGTCGAATGCGATATTCGAGAAGGGGCTCTCGATCATCGGCCACAGGAACTCGGCCACAGAGGCGTCGGTTCGTCGCGTGGCCTACCTGGCGCTTGCCGAGAAGGTCGTGAGCGGAGAGATTCGGGTGGGCGCCGAGACCTGCCGGCTCGAAGGCATCGCAGATGCGTGGTTACGACAAGCCGGCTCTCCACACTGCAAGCTCGTCGTCCTTCCCTAGGCTCTCAGGCCCAACTCGCCTCGAGCCACGTCGGCGCCTAGAACGCGCCGCGCGGCCCGCCGCCGTCGGCCTGGAACGCGCTGCCGATCGCCAGGTCGCCGAGCGGGCTGCACAACACGCAGATCACCTGCGCGATCTCCTCCGGTGTCGCGGCTCTCCCGAGCGGGATGCTCTTGACATGCTCGGCGGTGAACTGCTCGACCGAGACGCCTGCGTCCGCGGCCCACGTCTCGAGGGCATCGAGCATTCGTCCGGTGGACGTCAGGCCCGGATTCACCGCGAGCACGCGCACGCCGTCGCCGGCGAAGCGATCGCCGACGCTCTTCGTCAGGTGCAGCATCGCCGCGTTCAGCGCGCCGAGCGCGTAGTCGGGGCTCGCAAAGCGCCCGCCGCTGCCCACGACGTTGACGATCCGCCCCTTTCCGGCGGCGCGCATGTCGGGCAGCACGGCGCGGATCGCTCGCGTATAGCCGAGGACCTTGAGCGTGAACGCCTCGATCCATTGCTCGTCCGTGACCGCGTCGAACGGGCCGAACGGCGACGCGCCGGCGTTGTTGACGAGCAGCTCGATCGGCCCGAGGGCGTCGCGTGCCTGCGCGAACGCGTTGTCGATCGACGCTCCGTCGCTCATGTCGGCGACGATCGCGACCGCACGGCCGCCCGCACGTTCGAGCTCGTCGACGAGCGCCGAAAGGTCGCCTTCCGAGCGGGCGAGCGCGGCGACCCCGACGCCCTCCGCGGCGAGCAGGCGGGCGGTTGCCGCGCCGATGCCGCGGCCGGCGCCGGTGACAACGGCGGTGGCCGCCTCGAGCTCGAGCCTCACTGCGGGACGTCGTGGTCGATCGTCGACTCGGCGGTGTAGTCGTGACGTACCGGATGAAACGCCTCGAGCAGCGTCACCGGCTCGTCCCCGATCACGCGGCCGCCGTGCGCCTGGTTCGGTTCGAAATAGAAGACGCCGCGCGGCCCGAGCGCCCGGCTGCCGGAGCCGTCGACGTCGAACTCGAACGTCCCGGAGAGCACGACGCAGAACTGCTCGTGCGGATGGCTGTGAGCGGGAAACTCGCGTCCCGGCTCGATCGTCGTCATGACCACCTGTAGTTGCTCGCCGGTGGCCGTCCAGCATCGCGTCCGTTCCATCAGGACGAGGCCTTCGTCGGTGTTCCAATCGATGAATGTCTCGCTCACGCCGGTGCCTCCGTGGGCGCTGTCGCGCCGATGACGTTGTCGTCGATCAGCTGTCGAATCGCGTTGTCGTCGTAGCCGGCGTCCCGCAGGATCTCGACGGTGTTCTCGCCGAGCCGCGGCGCGCGCGCGCGAATGCGTGGGGCGCCGTCGGAGACGACCGGCGTGTTCACGAGCGTCGCGTACCCGAGCCGCTCGGGATCGTGGACGAACATGCCGCGCGCCTCGAACTGCTCGTCGTCGACGATCTCGTCGATCGTCTTCACCGGTCCGCACGGGATGCCGATCGCAACGAGTCGCTCGACCCACTCGTCGCGGGACGCCGTCTTGAACCGCTCGCCGAGCACCTCCGCGAGCGCCTCTCTGTTCCTGAACCGGTCGTATTCGGACGCGAAGCCCGGATCCTCGTCCAACCCGACGAGATCGAGGAGCTCGAGCAGCCGCGGCCAGAGCCGGTCGACCGCGCCGAGCACGAGCGTCGCACCGTCCCGGCACTCGAAGCCCTGGTACGGCGCCGCGAGCCGATGCGCCGTGCCGAGCGGCCCGGGCACCTCGCCGGTGGCGACGAACTCCGACACCTCCCAGACGCTCCACGACGCGATCGTGTCGGAGAGCGCCACGTCGACGTAGCCGCCGCCGAGCCCGGCCTGCGCGCGAACGAGCGCGCCGAGGATCCCAATCGCCCCCCACATGCCGGAGCCGAGGTCTGAGACCGGGTACCCGGCCTTGGCGATCTCGCCGTCGATGCTCCCGGTCACGCTCATCAGGCCGCCGTAGGCCTGCGAGATCAGGTCGAGCCCCTTCAGGTGCCGCTTCGGGCCCGTCTGGCCGAACCCGGAGATCGAGCAGTAGACAAGGTCGGGGCAGGTGGGGCGCAGGTCGTCGTAGCCGAGCCCGAGCTTCTGCAGCGCGCCCGGCCGGAAGTTCTCGACGAGGACGTCCGACTCCTCGGCAAGGCGGGCGACGAGCGCCCGTCCCTCGCCGGTCTTCAGGTCGACCGCAAGGCTGCGCTTGTTCCGGTGGATCGTCGCGAACGGCAGCGAGAGGCCGGTGCCGTCGCCCATCCGCGCGCGCATCGGGTCGCCGGCGAGCGGCTCGATCTTGACGACGTCGGCGCCGAGGTCGGAGAGGATGGTCGTGCAGTAGGGACCGGCCAGGGCGGCGGTCACGTCGAGGACGCGGAAACCTTCGAGGAACGCCCTGCCCGGCACTGATGCACAGTATATTCAGTCGGTGGCCGCAATCGAGCCGGGGCTCCGCGTCGAGATCGGCGCCGGCGTGGCGTCACTCGTCTTCGACCGTCCGGAGCGGCGGAACGCGCTGACGATCGCGATGTCGGACGCGATCGTCGCCGCCCTCGACCGCTGCGCGGACGACGACGACGTTCGCGTCGTGACGCTGCGCGGCGCCGGCGGCGCGGCGTTCATGTCGGGCGCCGACATCGACGAGCAGGGCGCCGAGCCGAACGCGTTCCGCGAGGCGGCGCACGCGATGCTGGCGGCGCTCGCCGCCTTCGAGAAGCCGGTGATCGCCGTCATCGACGGCTACTGCCTCGGCGGCGGGCTGTCCGTCGCGCTGCAGGCCGACCTCAGGATCGCGGGAGCGACGGCGACGTTCGGTGTGCCGGCCGCCCGCCTCGGCATCGGCTATCCGTGGAACAGCGTCGGCCCGCTCGTGAGCGTCGTCGGCGTCGGCGCGGCGGCGGACCTGTTGTTCACGGGCCGCCGGATCGATGCAGCCGAGGCCGCACGGCTCGGCATCGTCCAGCAGGTGCATCCGGTCGAGGAGTTGACCGACGCGGCACGCGGTCTCGCCGAGCAGATCGCGGCCAACGCGCCGCTGAGCCTCCGGGCCGCGAAGGCTGCGATCGCCCTGGCACGCCCGAAGCCGACGGCGGACGAGCTCGCGGCGCTCGCCGCGATACTGGCGCGATGCGAGGCGTCGGCGGACTACCAGGAGGGGCAGGCGGCGTTCCGCGAGCGGCGGCCGCCGGAGTTCCGCGGCCGGTGAGCGCGAAGAGCGAACGCGTCGTCGCGACGCTGCGTGCGGAGATCATCGGCGGGGCGATTCCCGCCGGCGCACGGCTGCGGCAGGTCGAGGTCGCGAAGCGGCTCGGCGTCAGCACGACGCCGGTGCGGGAAGCCTTCGTCTCGCTGACGCGCGAGGGGCTCGTCGTCGGCGACGAGCACAAGGGCCTGATGGTGTTCACCCCGACGGAGGCTGACCTCGCCGAGAACTATGCGATCCGTGCCGAGCTCGAGTCGCTCGCGGTGGAATCGGCGGTGCCCGCGCTCACCGAATACGACTTCGCCGCGCTCGAGCGGCTCCTCGACGAGGACCGTGCGTTCCACGCGTTGCTCTACTCGCGCGCGCAGATGCCGAAGCTCGCGTCGCTGATCGACGATCTCCGCGACGTCGCCGAAGGCTGGCACGCGCGACTGAACGCGCCTGCTGACCCGCAGCGTGCCCGGCGCGAGCACGAGGCAATTCTCGACGCCTGCCGTCGCCGCGACGTCGCCGCCGCGGCGCGGCTCGTCGCCGAGCATCTGGCGGTCGTCGGCTAGCTGCGAAGGAGCAGCTCGCGGATCGCCGCCTGCGTGGAGCGCAGGTGGTGGTCCATTGCGGCGCACGCGCCGTCGACGTCGCGATCGCGGCAGCGGTCGAGGATGGCGCGGTGCTCCTGCTGCGCCGGCGTCACCGTGTTCGGCGCCGGCTCGGCCGACAGCAGGCTGAGGTAGGCGACGGACGCGGACTGCAGCGCGTCGATCTGCCGCAAGAGCTGCGGCATCTCGCTGCAGCGGTAGAGACGCTGGTGGAGCTCGCGGTTCCGGTCGACGTACTCGATGCCGGTGAGCTCGCCGAGGTCGGCGTAGATCGACTCGAGCTCCTCGATGTCCGCGTCGGTGAGGTTCGGGACCGCGCGGCGCGTCGCGAGCCCTTCGAGGCGACGCCGGATCTCGTAGATCTCGACGATCTCGTCGATCGTCGGCTCGAAGACGAGGAGGCGCTTCTGTGCGTCGAGAACGAGCAGGCCGTCGCCGCGGAGCGCCGCGAACGCTTCGCGGACCGGCGTCGTGCTGACGCCGAATTCGCCCGCGATCTCGAGCTGGCGAAGTTGAGAGCCCGGCGCGATCTCGCCGGCGGCGATTCGCCGGCGCAGGACGTCGGCGATCGCCCGTCCGCGCGTCTGGAAGGCCAGCACGACCTATACGGTAACGCGCTCGGTCACGGCGACCGGGATGCTCTTCTCGAAGAGCGGGCCGACGTCGACCGACGGGCCCCAGATGTTGTTCGTCTGCGAGTCGGCGATCGACCACGTGCGCGGCTGCCAGCGGTCGTCGAAGATCAGCTGCATCTCGGCGAAGTACTCGATGAGGACGCCGGACGGCTCCGCGTGATAGGTCGCGACGTTGTCGCCGGGGCCGTGTCGTCCCGGTCCCCAGAGGAGCTGGTTGTCGCTCGCGCTCACCGCATCGCCGAGGCGCACGAGGTCCTGGACGGTGTCGACCTGGAACGCGTAGTGGAAGTGACCGTCGGGGCCGGACGCGAGGCCGACCGTGTGGTGTGCGGCGCCGCAACGCAGGAAGTAGACGAGGTCGTTCCCGTCCGGGTCGACGATGATGTCCGACTCGCGGAAGCCGAGGACGTCGACGAACAACGCGCGTGCGGCCGGCAGGTCGCCGAAGTTGAGGTTGACGTGCCCCACCTGGCGCGGGCTGACGCCCGGCGGCACCCGCGGGGGCTGCCCCTGCACGGCGTAGCCGGTCATCGCGTCGGTCGTCGGCAGGAAGACGTCGAACGTGTGACCGCTCTCCATCCGGAATCGGATCGCGCGCTCGACGAACGGATCGTCCGGCCCGCTCGTCGTCGACACGCCTGCAGCTTCGAGTCGCTGCGCGACCGCGTCCAGCGCGTCGCTCGTCGACGCCTGCAGGGCGACGTGGTCGAGGCACGTGACAGGGCCCTCGCGGTACTCGAGCGCGTGCTGGCGTGGGCCGTGCGACAGGAACACGGTGCCGTTGCGCCGTTCCGTCTCGCGCAGACCGAGGACCTCGCATGCATGGCGCACCGACCGCCCGAGGTCGGTGACCTGGAACGCGACGTGACCCAGGGTGGCAATCATGCGTGCTCCTTTCGCGTGCGCACGAGGTTACGGAGGACGCCGACGCCGGCCACCTCGACCTCCGTCACGTCACCGTCGTGGAGGAATGGGCCGTCGACACCGGATTCGAGCGCCGTGCCGGCGGGGGTCCCCGACGGGATCAGGTCGCCCGGGCGCAAGGTCAGGAAGTGCGACAGGTGCTCGGCAGTGTCAGCGAACGTGAAGATCATGTCGGACGTCGAACCGTCCTGGTGTGTCTCGTCGTTGACGCGCAACGTGATCCGGAGGTCGTCGACGTCGGACCTGCCGTCGCCGACCACGACCCACGGCCCGGCGCTCGAGCCGCTGTCGAAGTTCTTCTGGAGCGTCCAGTTCATCGGGCCCTTGTCGTACGCAGGGCCGACGCCGAGCGCCGAGTCGCGCAGGCTGAAGTCGTTCCATGCGGTGTAGCCCCAGAAGCGAACGTCGTCGTGCGCCAGCGACCGTCCGCCTCGTCCGAGGATCACCGCGACCTCGCCCTCGTAGTCGATCTTCTCGAGACCGGCAGGCGTCTCGACGGTGGCATCGTGGCCGACCACGGTGTCGGGCAGCGTGAGGAAGCCCCATGGGCCCTGCTCGCGGCGCTTCTGCATCAGCTCCACGTGCATGTCCGACCCGGCGCCGTAGACGGTCGCGGACGCATCCGCGAGATGCTTGGCGAAGTTGCCGCCGAGCGCGAAGATCCGGATCGACGGCGATGGGAGCGGCGGTGCGAACGTGAGCCCCGCGACCGCGACGGTGGGCAGCGTGTCCCGCTCTGCGGCTTCGACGATGCCGTGGACGGCGTCGGCGAGCGACGGCCACTGCTCGATCAGCGTGATCCAGCCGCGGCGCCCGTCGCGGCCGAGGGCGGAGGCGAGGGCGTCCGCTCCGGCGGCGCCGTGCTCGATCGCCGCCTCGACGGTCACGGCGCGGGCGGCGCCGTCGACGGCGACGATCGTCCTGCCGTCGGCGATCCGACCGAGCCGAACTGTCTGGACAGGCATCGAGTGCACTGTATATCGTCGTCCGCGACGAACCAAGAGGAGCGATGAGAGCGGTCGTACTCGAAGACTTCGGGCGCTGGCACGTCCGCGACGTGCCCGAACCGGATCCGCCCGAGCCCCCGGAGGTCCTGATCCGCGTGCGCGCGTCCTCGCTCAACCCGTCCGACTGGAAGCTCGGCGACGGGGCGTTCCGCCATTTCTACGACTACCGCTTCCCGCTGCGGCTCGGCCGGGACTATCTCGGGACGGTCGAGGCCTCCGGCTCCGATGTCTCGCGGTTCGCGGTCGGCGACACGGTGTTCGGCCACCCGCCGGTCGCGTACCTCGGCCTGCGCGGGACGTTCGCCGAGTGGATCGTGCTCCCCGAGGCGTCGTGCATGGCTGCGAAGCCGGCCGAGTTGAGCGACCTGGCGGCGGCCATCCTGCCGCTCGCCGTCCTGACCGCGGTCGACTGCGTCGACTTCGTCGCGCCCGAGCCCGGCGACCGCGTCCTCGTCGTCGGCTCGACGGGCGGCGTCGGCGTCGCGGCGATCCAGTTGCTCGTCGCCCGCGGCGCCGAGGTGGTCGCGACGGGCCTGCCCGATGAAGAGGCGTTCCTCACGGGCCTCGGAGTCGCGGCGACGATCGACTTCCGCCGCGGGACCGCCGCCGGCGTCGCCGCCCGGTATCCGGACGGCGTCGATCACCTCGTCGATCTCGCAGGCAGCGACGACGAGTTCCGCGCGATCGTGCGGCTCGTGCGGGAGGGTGGTCGCATTGCGACGACGTTGAGCCGAGGCGAGGGCGACCTCGTGCCGCCGGGCGTCGCGGGCCGCAACGCGTTCACGCCGCACGACCCGGTTCTGCTCGAGGAGGTCGGGCGACTCGCCGCGGCGGGCAACCTGACGATGCCGATCGCGAACACGTGCTCCCTCGATGAGCTTCCGGACGCGCTGCACTCGCTGCGCGACCAGCCGGTGCGCGGGAAGGTGGCCGTGCGAATCGGTGCCGTATGACGCGCGGCGAGTTTCGCCGTCGCATCGCGCGGCCGGCGCGCGAGCTGCTGGTTGCGCCGCTCGCGCTGGACGCGTTGTCGGCGGCGCTCGCCAAGCGCATCGGCTTCTCGGCCGTCTATCTCGGCGGCGGCGGTCTCGGCTTCGCGCGCGCGACGTCGGAAGCTCTGCTGACGACGACCGAGGTCGCCGAGGCGACGCGGGCGATGACAGAGCGCGTCGACATCGCCGTCGTCGTCGACGGAACGAACGGTTTCGGCGACGCGATCCACACGGCGCGGGCCGTGCGGATGATCGAGCAGGCCGGCGCGGCTGCGATCGAGATCGAGGACCAGCTCGCGCCGAAGCGCGCGCATCACCACAAGGGCCACGATCACATCGTCCTTCTGGACGAGATGGTGGGGAAGATCGAGGCGGCCGTCGAGGCGCGCGTCGACCCGGACTTCACGATCATCGCGCGCTGCAACGCGATCGGTCACGACGGCCTCGACGACGCGCTCGAGCGCTGCGAGGCCTACGCGGCGGCAGGGGCCGACATGCTGCTCCTCTATCCGCGCGAGCCTGCACACTTCGAAGCGCTCGCGTCGCGCACGTCGCTGCCGCTCGTGGTGATGCTGCCGACGCGGCGTTCGGTCGCAGAGCTGCTCGCCGGCGGCTTCACACTGGGCGTCGACCCGTTCAGCGCGACCGTGCGCTCGTTCGCCGCGATCAAGGCGGGGTACGACGCGCTCGCCGCGGGCGATCTGCATCAGGACTGGGACGAGGCGCTCGCGCAGCTCGAGGCGATCGGCGAGACGATCGACCTCGAGCGTCTCTATCGCATCGAGGCGCGGACGACCGAGCGCGACTACTACGAGGACGACGGCGCGTAGTGCGCGCCGCGGTGATCCGCTCCGACTTAGTTTGCTGAGGGCTGGTATCTGTTGACCACGTAGCCGGGCTCGAACACGCGAGTATCGACGCGGTCGAGCTGCAGTGCTTCCGGCAGGTCTCTGAACATCGGCAAGCCGCCGCCGAATGCCACTGGCTGAATGACGAGAACGTATTCGTCGATGAGTCTGGCCCTTGACAACGCTTGCACGAAGGTTGCCCCGCCCCAGGCGATGATCTTTCCGCCTGGCCGGCGCTTGAGATCGGCGATCTCTTCGGTGATGTCGCCGCGGGCGATCGTTGACTCCGACCATGTCGCTTCCTCGAGCGTTTTCGAGAACACCACCTTCGGGATCTCATTCATGGGCTTGGCGTACGCGTCGCTCGAGTTGGGCCAATGCGAGGCCATCTCCCCGTACGTCACCCGCCCCATGATGTGCGTGCCTGCGCGACCGATCTGATCGAGTTTCCACTGCTGCAGCAGCTCCGGCTCCGGAACTGTGCCGCCCTTTGCCCCTCGAACGTATCCATCGATCGACACGGTCATCATCAGAACGACGTCGCGCATCAAATCCTCCTTGTTCATTTACCTGGGTTGTGACCGTCGCGTGACTCATCGCTTCGACGTTCGTGCGTTCCGCCTCCCGACGACTCGGTCCTGCAGACCCCACGAGACGACGCGGTCGGGGTGGATGCGCAGCATCGGCTGCGGTTGGGTGAGAGCTTCTGCTCGCCCGCGTATCTCGACGCCGCGCACATGCCAGGGATCGACGCTTGCGATGTCGTCGATCACGATCGCGGCGCGGCCGGACATCTGCACGTCGCGGAACTTTTTGGTGTTCGCGAAGTTGATTCCGCTGACCTCGATCGCGTCGAGGCCTTGGTTCAGGTTCCAGCCGACGGGGACGACATGCGGTGTGCCGTCTCTGCCGACCGTTGCGATACGACCCAAGCGGCGCTCCGAGAGATAGGCGAGCTCGGCCTCGCTGAACATGCTCATACGCCGATCACCGTCCTTCTTGTGATTTGAGCGTTG
>Ga0157370_10000771_pt1 | contig 40125 bp, 37 predicted proteins | sample C35metaG_FD_113463 | JGI IMG/M metagenome (GOLD analysis project Ga0157370, IMG submission 113463) | Corn rhizosphere microbial communities from Kellogg Biological Station, Michigan, USA - C3-5 metaG | ecosystem: Host-associated > Plants > Roots > Rhizosphere > Soil | place: USA: Michigan... | reverse complement strand
GATGCCTACAAGATCCTTACCTTTTGTTTCTGCTACTATTCGGAAAGGGATGGTTTTGTCGCCACCTTTATACGCTTCAAAATCGGCTTCATTGCTGGTTTCAACATATCCTTTTCCAAATTGCTTGCCTACAAGGTTTTTAGCCAATACTACATTGATAGGTTCAAAAGTATATTGGTTAAACGTTTGTGCCAAAACATAATCGATGTTTGGACCAACAGTAAGAGCAGTATTTGATGGTAGTGTCCACGGAGTGGTTGTCCATGCCATGATATCTATAGCGCCAAAGCCTTTAAGGGCTTCAGGAAGTGTATCGGCAATGGTTTTAAACTGTGCTACGATAGTAGTATCGGTCACGTCGCGGTAAGCGCCGGGCTGATTTACCTCGTGCGAACTTAGTCCTGTACCCGCTTTTGGCGAATAGGGTTGTATAGTATATCCTTTATATAAAAGGCCTTTGTCATAAATCTGTTTCAGCAGCCACCAAACCGATTCCATGTATTTAGGTTTGTAGGTAACATATGGGTCTTCCATATCTACCCAATATCCCATTTTTTCGGTAAGGTCATTCCACACGTCAGTGTAGCGCATCACGGTGCGTTTACAGGCTTCGTTATATTCTTCTATAGAAATCGTTTTACCGATGTCTTCTTTAGTAATTCCAAGTTCTTTTTCGGTTCCAAGCTCTACCGGAAGGCCGTGGGTATCCCATCCTGCTTTACGCTTTACCTGATAGCCTTTTTGCGTTTGGTAACGGCAAAAAATATCCTTAATGGCACGTGCCATAACGTGGTGTATACCAGGTAGCCCGTTTGCCGACGGAGGTCCTTCAAAAAACACATATTGCGGTTTTCCTTCGCGCGTAGTTACACTCTTCTCAAAAACATTTTCCTTCTTCCAGAAATCAAGCACTTCTCCGGCCACTGTAGGCAGGTCAAGTCCTTTATACTCAGTAAACTTATTACTCATTATTGTGCATGCTAAAAAATCGATTTGCGAAAGTAAGGATTTTTTCATTGCGAAAGCAGAAATCCAAAAATATACAGTCAGAATAACGGTTTCGTAAAAAGTGTGGGAATAATCTTTTATTGTAAGAATGGTATAATCCTCATTATATTTGCGCCAACCAATTATATATACCAATGAAAAAATTATTACTCCTATTTGCGATTGTTTTATCGTTAAACTTTTCATCAGCACAAGAACGCGTGAATGAAATATTGCCGGAAATAAGCGCTACATCAAAAGGACGTATAACAGAAGCGACAGGATGGCTTCAGAATGATGCAGGTCAATGGCTTTCGAGAAAAAATAAAATACCTACCAATTTTTCAGGGCAGGACAAAGTTCTAATTGATTTTGAGCATTATGGACTTGGAGAAAATCGTGAAAACTTTATTTACCTTGAACTTCGTGATGTGAAAATAAACGACTCTACATATACCATACTTACTAAAAAATATAAAGATGGATATTACAAGTATGAATCTATTAATAAAGGATGGACACCCCAAAACAGTATTATCTATTATGTATTTAGTACAAGTGAACTTGAAAAGCTAAAGAATTTGGAACCGGACAAGAACCATGCAATTAGGATTAAAACTATTTATAGTAATACAATATCATATCTGGATGCTAATTCCAGCACTAAAACAATTGCAACGAATTTATCTAAATTTATAAAACAGGATGATAAATTTCACATGAGTGAATTAATTATCTATATTAAAAAGTATAAAGACAAAGTACGATTTATTGTGCAGACTTATGAAGAATATCTTGAACCTGATTTTAATAAGTCTTACTATGAAACTACAAATCAAAACTTTCAGAACTTTATTAAATTATAAATACAGAAATACCCGCCAATGGCGGGTATTTCTGTATTTACTCAGCAGGGTTAAGCCTGTCAAAAATAACCTGTAAACCATCCGGTCCCGATGTTGCCATGGCAACACTGCCTTCATAAGCAATTTCTGTTTTACCTGCTTTAAGCTGTTCAAAAACGCTGTCTACAAAACCGCTCACCGGTGGTGCAAAATCGTGTATACCTACACCGCCAAGGTCTGTTTGTAATGCAGGCGGTATAAGTTCTATTACCTCAATGCCTTTTGCTTTAAGCAGGTGACGTGCAGATAACGTAAACGAGTGGAAAAAGGCTTTTGTAGCACTGTAAACCGGAATTCTTGAAGCAGGCACAAAAGCAAGCCCTGAAGTTACGTTTACAATGGTTTTAAGCGATGGCAGTTTAGAGAACAAAGCTGTAAGGTGCAGCGGAGCTTCTATATTGGTAACAATTTCCTGGCGGGCACGCTCTAAGAATTGCGGGTCTTCAAGGTTCATCCAGTTCTGAATCCCTGCGTTGTTTACCAGAGCTGTAAGGTCAGGGTGGTTCTCTGCTATCCAGTTGTATAAGTCGTTGCGGCCTTCTTCGGTACTAAGGTCAGTTACTTTTGTAATAAAGCCCGGGTTGTTAGTTGCTGCTTCATTAAGTACTGCTTCGCGTCTTCCGCAAATAATTACAGTGCTACCTTCTTCTGCAAATCGTTGGGCAAGCCCAAGTCCAATACCGCTTGCACCGCCTGTTACTAAAATCTTGCTATTTGTAAGTTCCATTTTGTAGTATTTTTTTATTGATACAAAGTTCGGGCAATATGGCATGCTGCCGTTTGCAAAAAACAATCTTTAGTTTGCAAAAATCAAATTCACGGCATCAACTCCTAAAATTGAGGGGCGATACAAGCACGTTCTTTTTAAAGAAGTTAGAAAAATGTGCTACCTCTTCAAAACCAAGGGAATAGGCTATTTCGCTAATATTCCAGTCGGTTTGGCGGAGCAATATCTTAGCTTCCTGTACTATGCGGTTCTGAATGAGGTCGGTAGTGGTTTTGCCTGTCTGTTCTTTAAGTACTTTGTTGAGGTGGTTAACATGTACCGATAGGCGTTCGGCATAATCTTTAGCAGTGCGCAACGCCGGCTTATGGTTGGGTGATGTAATAGGGTATTGGCGCTCAAGGAGTTCTACAAACAATGATGTAGTGCGAGAAGCAGAGGTGTTGGTAACATAGAGACCCGTATCAGGTTGGAGTTTTTGCCCAAAATGGATTAGCTCTAACAGGTAATTACGTAGAAGGTCATATTTATAGGCGTAGCTGCCTTCCAACTCTTTGTACATTTTTATGAACAAAGCCCTTATCTCTTCTGCCTGAGCAGCATCGAGTATAAATACAGGAAAACCTCCGGGAGTAAAAATAGGCAATTCATCAGGTACAACACCGCTCTTAGTATGCACGAGGAACTCCGGTGTAAAAATGCAGAAGAATCCGTCCTGCTCCTCATCCAGCGGAATATAGTTATAAGGCACTTTAGGCGACGCAAATAACAATCCGTATTGGTCAATGTCAATTACCTTATCTGCATATTCGGCGCGGTTCTTACCGCTTAAAAAGCTTATTTTGTAGTACATACGCCTGTTATATGGCATAGTTTGCTTTAGCTTAAACTGGGAGATAGTTTCACGCGTATTAAACACGTTAAAGTGACCGATCTCTTTACTTATGCCTTTAGGCAAAAGTGCACCGCCCGCACCGGTATCTTTATAGGGAGTATTTTCGTAAAAATGCTCTAATGTTGAATTTTCCATAACAAATATGTTTGCAAAATTCAAAGGTAAAGAAAGTTTTGACTAGTTAATTTTTTAACATCTAATATAATATGGCGTCGATAAATTATATTTTTTGTAAGATATACTTACATTTGGCCCATAATATTTTACACAATGATTACAATAAATCTTGACGACGTATTTGAGCCTGTAGCAGTAAGCGAAGATTTATCACAATACTTATTTGAGTCGGAATTAAAAAATGGGAGAGTCGTTACGTTGAAGATGAAAATCACCTTTAATAATGATCCTCTTCTTCCTAATGTATATAACATGGGTTTTGGCCCCCTTGTAGGGGATGACGGTATTGATGATGAAATAAAATTAAAACATAGAAATACTAACAAGGTTTTTCATCCATTATTCTTTATGCTGTAACTTATTTAGAACAATACCCTGATCGCGTAATTGGAATAGATGGCTCAAATGACGTTCGTGCATATCTTTATCATAGAATGTTTGTCACAAATCATGAGTATCTGAAAGATATGCTGATTACCATTGGAATAGATTGGTATGTTAGATTGTTGCGTGACAATACTATTGAGCTTGATAATAACGGTTCACTGTTTTTCAAACCGAAACCGGAACCTTTTGATTTTCAAAGAAAAGCAACCGATCTCTATAGATAATACACCATACAATTAAATAAGTAAAATTTTGTTATTTAACTCAATATGAATAACTTTGTATTATGAAAGATTCTATTCAAAATAAAATTAACAGTATAAAAGCAATTGCCGCTGCATCACAATATAAAGCGGTGAATCCAACCATTTCTAAATCTGACAGGCAGGATTCTCTTTCTAAAGTTATTAGAAATGAAAAAGAAGCGGCTGTGTTCTATGCTGAATTTGAAGCAGCAGTTTTACTGGCAAAAGCAAAATAAAATATAAAGTGCCCTGCTATTCTTTAAGCTTTAGTGCTGCACTCTAAAAAAATATTTGTAAACCCGGACTTGCTCCGGGTTTTTTATTTTGGTAATTCATCGCTTTATAATGTGCTATCTGTACAAATAATGAACACTATAATACAAGGGCAGGCTTGCTTTAATTTAGTACTTTTGTGAGAACAGACTTAGATAATAGAGGATAGAAAAAAGACAATTCCTGTTTTAGCTTCTATTGCCTCATATCTATCATCTCAATTCTAAATATCTCAAATCTAAAATATATGCCTGTAATAGCAAAATTTATAGTAGCCAACGAAGAGAACGCTTACAAAGTGTCTGAAATGGCAAAGGAACATTATGCTTTTTCAAAAATCAAAGAAGTAGATAACGAACATTCGGTTTCCGCCTTTCTTAATAAGGCCAATTCTTTTACTACAGAATGGCTTATGAGTTTTGATGTAACGGGAGAAGACGAAGAAAGACATGAAGAGCCACTGGCGCTTGTTATATTGGTTTCGGCTAATATTCCTGAAGAAGCAACCGGAAATAAACCATTGTATATACAAAAAGCAATCCCTGCAAAAGAGGGCGATGGCACACATAAAGTGCTTACCCGTGCACTGGAAATTGCAGAGCAAAGAAAGCACGACATTGTTTGGGCTGAAGCACCCGCAAACGATAAGGCAATTATAAATGCTTATGAAGCTTTGGGCTTTAAAGAAGCCGGAAAAAGAGGTGATGCGTTGCTATACAAGAAATCGATTTAAAATTTATAATCGCACAAAGCCCTTACAACAAGGGCTTTTTTAATTAATATATAGGAAAGCATAGTATTTCTTAAATATTCCTTAACAAAAGGCGCATTTCATCGATTAATAATTTCTTTTTAATTTTTCTCTTAGGTTGTAAAAGGATTTAGTTTAAATTTATTGTCTAAACTTGTTAGATATTTCTGCCAAAAACTTAAACCCCCAACCTATGAACTCACGCTTCTGTTTTCTTATTGATGATGACGAAGATGACCGTGAAATTTTTGCAATGGCTCTAAAAAAGGCTAAAGCAGAATTTGTATGTACTATGGCCCGTAATGGTAAAGAGGCTATAACAAAAGCACATGAAGGCGACTTCGTGCCCAGTTATATTTTTGTAGACCTTAATATGCCTATGGTGTCAGGGCGGGACGTTGTAGAAGCTTTTAAAAATATCGACCGCTTTAAAAATGTATCCATTATTGTGTATACTACTTCTTCTTTAGAGAAAGATATAACCGAACTTAAAGAAATGGGCGTGACACATTACTTAGTAAAACCCACCAGTTTCTCTGCACTTGTTGGCATTTTATCTAATTTATTTGCTCATAAAGAAATGCCCTTTTTTCTTGGGGAAGCATTGCCGGCCAAGCCAAACTAATTTTTTTTAGGTAGTCTGAAGGCGTATAGTAATTTGATTATCTTTACTTTACCAAATTTACCTAAAAAAGAAGCCATGCACATTTCTCAACCTGCACCTGCAGGACTACCCCTATATAATAATTGTTATAGCGGACTGGACACCGCTGTAATGGAAATACTGCCCGTTTCGATACATACCTGCGATAATAACGGGAAAATTACTTTTTATAATTCGGCAGCCGTAAAGCTATGGGGGCAGGCCCCCGGTACCGAAAAATGGTGTGGAGCCTTTAATACTTACACCGCAGAAGGCGAACCCCTGGATAAAGAAGCCATTTTTAATAGGATGCAGACTGATGGCACACCAATTCCTCCCACGGAAATTATTATAGAACGCCCTGATGGTTCTGTAAGTTTTATAATGGCGCTTGTTTCTGTTATATATGATGGTCAGGGTGGCACAGTAGGAACCATTCATATGCTTATGGATATCTCCGAAAAACGGTCTGATAATGCTGCACTACAACAAATGCTTCAAAGGAAGGCCGAAGAAAATTTGCTTGCTCTCAAGAAAAGCGAAGAGCGTTACCATCAAATGATCGATGAGGTTCAGGATTACGCCATATTGTTGTTAGATCGCAATGGCTTTGTGCTTAACTGGAACAAAGGCGCTCAAAAGATAAAAGGCTATACTGAAGCTGAAATTGTAGGACAGAGCTTTAAAATATTTTACCTAACAGAAGATGTTATAAAAAAACTTCCGGAAAGGCTTATTGAAGAAGCTGCTCTTAACGGGCGTGCCGAACATGAAGGCTGGCGCATGCGAAAAGATGGCACTACATTCTGGGGATCTGTAGTTATAACTGCACTGCATGACAGCAACAACAATACTATAGGCTTTTCTAAAGTGACGCGCGACCTTACCGAAAGAAAAATTGCTGAAGACCTGTTACGTTCCAGTAGCCGCGATATAGAATTTAGAAACAAACAGCTTGAAGAATATGCCTATGTGGCTTCTCACGATTTGCAGGAACCGCTGCGTAAAATTCAGGTTTTTAGCGAAATGCTGATGGAAAACCTTGACGACAGGGAAGAGCTTATTCGTTATGTGGACAAAATAAGCGCCAGTGCCGGACGGATGACAAACCTTATAAAAGACGTACTTAAATATTCGCAGTTAAATGCGGGTGAAGAGCTGTTTGAAAAAATAAACCTGAATGTTGTATTGCAAAACGTGCTGGAAGATTTTGACCTTCTTATAGAACAGCGCAAAGTTAAACTGACCGTAGACAATCTGCCCGTTTTGAGAGGCGTGCCTATACAAATGCACCAATTGTTTTCTAATTTGCTCAGTAATGCTATAAAATTTAGCAGTACCGCACCTCAAATAAGCATTACCGCATCAAACCCTACTGATGAAGATATAGCCGAAATACCTCTCTTAAACAAAGGCCTGCCTTATGTTAAGATTGTTTTTAAAGATAACGGACAAGGCTTTGATCAGGACTATGCCGATCAGGTATTTAAAATGTTCAAAAGGCTTGATAACACTCCGGGAACGGGCATAGGACTCGCGCTTTGCAAAAAAATAACCGAAGGGCATAATGGCTGCATTACCGTAAAAAGCAATCCCGGCGATGGCGCCGAATTCAACATCTTTTTACCCTTGCTGTAATTTTAGTTTACCGAATTGAACGGATTGTCATTCTGAATGCAGCGCAGCGGAATGAAGGATCGAGGCTGAAAGCCGACTGGCGAAGCAATCTATTTTGGGATTTAATGAGATCCTTCGTGCCTCAGGATGACATAGGGTGATCATTGCGAGCGTAGAGCAACGGAGCGTGGCAATCTTAATAGCAATCCTAAACTAAACAATCACTGTTTAAACTCATCATCAACACTTTCCCTAAGATCATATAACAGCCATTGTTTTTGGGTAACGGCATTACGCTCGGTCGTCAGTAACTTAATAAAATCGTTTACGCCTACAGGTTCATTGCCGTTTCCGTGAATAAGCACGATACTGCCCGATGCAGCATTCTGGCCTTTTGCCAGCCATGCATCGCTGCCTATGGGTATGAGTCCGTAACCGGTAATAGTTTCTACAATTTTGTTGTCAGACACCAGTCCCGGAAACCTAAAGAATACCGATGGCATAAGTCCGTTTTGCAGCATAGCTGTTTCCAGTCCTAATATTTCGAAGTCGATATCTGTTCCCGGCTTAAGCAAAAAGTTTTCCTGAAGTGGTACGTTAGGGTCGTAGTGATGATTGTAAGTGTGGTTTATCCAGATAATGGTTATGTCGCCCTTCTTTTCTAATGCTTTGAGCCATTGAATATCTTCCAGATGGCGCACTAAAAACCTCCCTGATAGCGACAATGCTACAGGAACGGGTTTTTCTGTCTTTCCGAATTCTGAAACTAATGATGTAAAGATTATCCTGTCCAACGATTTGTGAGACGGACAGAGGTCTATTGTCAGCGTAACACCTTTTTCTTTAGGATAACCATGTATAACGCCAGCATCCTGAAGAGCAAATGATTGCGTTTTGGCAAACTGCAATGCTTTTATATAAGGTTTGCTGCTGTAAGTTGAGTAAGCCTGTTCCCAGCTTAAAGGTTTAGGATTAGCCTTGTCGGCAGGTAGCGTATACGTTTCCAAATTATCAAGGTTTACAGCAAAGTATTTTGGTTTGCCTGCCTCAGTGTACTTTCGGGTTATTAATATATCACTATTGTTATACTTTGCAGCTGCCAAATATGTTTTGTAATTGCTTACTGCAATTTGAGCCGAAACGGTTTGATGGGCAAAACTAATAAAACAGGTAAATAGAATAAGAATGTATTGTTTCATAAGACGCAAGGATTGGGGAATATAAATTTATAGATTATTTTTTGGAATCGGAAGAGATCCTTCCTACAGTTTACCCAGTTTTGCAGGGTCAGGATGACAAAGCGTGTGTCATTCTGAATGTAGAGAAGCGGAATGAAGAATCTCTTTTAATTCCAATATAGATTACTTTGCCATTTAGCTTTCAATCTAAAGCCTTCGGCTCTAATGCTTTTCACTCAGAATGACACACTGCTAAAATAAAATCTGCGTTAATCCGCTCAGATCCGCGTTCCATTAATTCTAAACTTTGCTATTTTGTGCCTCTGCAACTGTCTTTCAAATTCCTTACGTTTGTAAAAACAACTATTCTTTCCAAATGAAAAAACAGCTATTACTACTGCTTGCACTTATCACTTTTGCATTCGCAGATGCGCAGGAATTTAAAACCGTGACCTATTTTGCTAACGATACCCTGAAACTCGAAATGGACATCTTTTTGCCGAAGACTAAAAGCAAAGAGAAGCTCCCATTATTGGTACATGTTCATGGAGGTGGATTTGCAGGTGGAGAGCGTAAAAACGACCATGCTATTTCTAAAGCAGCTGCCGCCGAAGGTTTTGTTGCCGCAAATATTACCTATACGCTGTATATGAAAGGTAAAAACTTTAGCTGTGGCGGGATTTTACCCGAAAAGATAAAAGCGATACAAATAGCAGCCAACCAGTTGCAGGAGGCGGTTATTTACTTTCTTAAAAATAAAGACACTTATAATATTGATCCTAAAAAAGTATTCATTTCGGGCAGTAGCGCAGGAGCAGAAACCGTTTTGCATGCTGCATACTGGGATACTAAAATAATGTCGATGTACCCGGATAAACTTCCTGCCGATTTTAAATATGCGGGACTGATATCAGGTTCGGGGGCTATTATGGATCTGAATTTTATCACGCCTAAAAATCTTATACCCATGATGTTCTTCCACGGCAGCTGCGATACTACAGTGCCTTACGGAACGGCGTCGCATCATTATTGTCCTGCTGATTCTTCCGGTTGGTTAATGCTGTTTGGGTCGTATTCTATATTCAACCATGTTATCAGCTTAAAAGGGAATGCCAAACTGGTTACCTTTTGCGGAGGCGGTCACGAATACAGCGGTGAGCTTTTTACAAAAGACCCGCAACCGGTAGTCAACTTTATGAAAAGTGTTCTTAAAGGCGAAAAGCAGCAATCGCATATTATTGTTCCAACAGGTAAAGAGTGCAGTAAATATAGCGAGTACGATTTTTGCAGGTAGTATTTCTTATTGTTCGTTTGTCATTGCGAGGAACGAAGCAATCTTTTTGAACGCGGATGACCCTTCTAAAGCCGGGCAAGCTGCGTATTCGGGCAGATAACCGCAGATTTTCAAGTTGCTGTCATTCCGACGACAGGAGGAATCTCTTTTCATTCCAATAGAGATTCTTCGACTTCACTGCGTTACGCTCAGAATGACAAACATTGCGAATAATCTGCGTTCCTGACTGTAAACTGTTACTTATTACTGTGAACTTTCTTTGTCATAGTAACCAGATACACCCCAACAAAAATTAGTAATGCTGATAATAGTTTTACAAGAGTAAGTTCGTCTTTGCCTAAACCGATAGCGAATACCGTAGCAAAAAACGGCTGAAGGTAAATGAAAACCGCAACGGTTGTAGGCTTAAGCTGCTTCATAGAGAGGAGGTTAAGTAGGTAAGTAAGGAATGTAGAGAATACCACCACAAATACCACTTTTAAAGTAATATCCATCGGGATATTATGCAAATCAACCTGAGCTAATTGGCTAAAGCCAAAAGGCAGTACCATAATGAACCCAAAGAGGTAGATCCATTTAACGAAAGCAAATGCATTGTATTTGTCCATCAGTTTTTTAACGATGATGAGGTAAAGTCCGTAGGACACCGCATTTACAAACACAAGAAAGTTACCCCAAAGGGCATTTTCGCCACTGCCAACAGCTTTTCCGTATAGGATTAGCAATATGGTTCCACCGAGACCCATAAGAATACCAATGGCTTTTTTACCAACTATCCTTTCTTTAATTATAATTGCCGAAAGCACCAGTACTATCATAGGTGTAGTGACCATGAGCACGCTTGCCATAATGGGTGAAGTAAGGCTGAGTCCTTCAAAAAAGGTGAGCATATTTAGGGCTACACCAAAAAAGGCTGCTGCTGCAATACGCGGAAAATCTTTAAGGTCTATTTTTTCTTTACCAATGAACAACGAACACAACCAGAACAATACTGTAGATCCGCCCACGCGAAGTACAATAAACCCAAAAGGTTTAACATAGGCAGGCATTACATCTTTAGCAATCGTAAAGGTTACCCCATAAATTATAGATACCACTGTGGCAGCTATAAGAGCGAGTTTGCGTTTATCCATTAGCTAAGGTGCGCAATGGCAGCTTCTACAACGGGTTTGCTGTTGCCTACAAATATAGTGTCACCATCTACTATAACCGGGCGGCTCAAAAAGGTATAATGTTCCAGGATGTAATTTTTATAATCGGCTTCGGTAAGGGCTACATCTTTTAATCCGCGTTCTTTATAAAGAGTTGCTTTTCGGCTAAAAAGGGCTTCATAGCTTCCGGCAAGGCGGTGCATTTCTTCCAGTTCGGCAACAGTTATCGGCTCCGATTTAATTTCGCGAAGCGTAAAACCTTCGGTAACAGGTAACGATTTTATTATTTTTCTGCAGGTATCGCAGGTCTTTAGGTAAAATATTGCTTTCATGCTGCAAATGTAATTTTCTTTTGTCTTGAAACAAAATAACCAATCCCGATAGCTATCGGGACAAGGCTACAACTTCTTAGGCTACAAATTACCTGAATCAGCTAAACCATTCGAACTCGCTCCGCTCAAACAGCGAATGCTTCTTGACGCTGATGAGGATAATTTGCTTAACGCCACAAAGTTTAATGCCTTAGCTTCACTCGCATGGAATAATTGAGAAGTTGAGATTGGACATTATTACTACTGTAACGCATTTCGACTGCTAACTGCGAGTGAATACTGAACACTTTCATCACATAATTCATTTTTTCGCAAAAACTTACCCGTAAAATTAAATTTTTCCGATATTTGTGTAATGAATGTACAATGGCAGGGATTGCTTAGCTATTTAAAATTCCTCATCAAGAGAAATCCTGAGTGAGGCGCTTTGCATTGGAGTAAAATCATTCATATAATAAAACAACAACTACATTATGCCGATATATCATAAAGTGGGTAACATCCCGCAAAAACGACATACTCAGTTTGAGAAGCCTGATGGAGGACTGTACTACGAGCAGTTGTTCGGTACCGAAGGTTTTCACGGGCATTCTTCTTTACTGTACCATGTACACAGGCCTACACAGGTAAAAGAGATTTTACGCTCTTATTCTGTTGAGCCTAAGATTGCTATAGACAAAAACATCAAATCGCTTTTGTTTAAAGGGTTTGAGCTAAAACCGGAAGATGATTTCCTGGATAGCCGTAAAGCTATGCTGGTAAACCGCGACTGTATTATAGGTCTTGCTGCGCCAAAAAAATCGCTTCGTGAGTATTTCTACAAAAATGCAGATGCCGATGAGATGATCTTTATCCACAAAGGAAGCGGAACACTTCGCACCTTTATGGGTAACATACCGTTTGAGTATGGCGATTACCTTATCATTCCGCGTGGTATGATTTACCAGATCGATTTTGATACCGAAGATAACCGCCTTTTCTATGTAGAATCTATCGCGCCGTTCTATACACCGAAACGCTACAAAAACCAGAGCGGACAGCATTTAGAGCATTCGCCGTTTTGCGAAAGAGACTTTAAAATGCCTACAGAACTTGAAACTCACGATGAGAAAGGCGACTTCCTTATCAAAATCAAGAAAGAAGGCATGATGCATGAGTTTGTATATGCTACGCATCCGTTTGACGTGATAGGCTGGGATGGGTATAACTTCCCGTACGGCTTTAGCATACACAACTTTGAACCGATAACAGGCAGGGTACACCAACCGCCACCGGTACACCAAACGTTTGAGACATCTACATTTGTAGTATGCTCATTCTGCCCAAGGTTGTACGATTATCACCCAAAAGCTATTCCTGCACCATACAATCACAGTAATATAGACAGTGATGAGGTATTGTACTATGTAGACGGCGACTTTATGAGCCGTAACAATATAGAGCAGGGTCATATAACACTGCACCCTAAAGGAATTCCTCACGGGCCTGCACCGGGTGCTATGGAACGAAGCATTGGTAAAACAATAACTGAAGAGCTTGCGGTAATGGTAGATACCTTCCGCCCGCTTATGGTTACTGAAATTGCTATGGGTCTTGATGATGGCAAGTACTATAAATCGTGGACTGAGTAAATCGAAAAGACCTCACCCTAACCCTCTCCAAAGGAGAGGGAACAGCTTCACTCTAACGGAGTACATTGCTGAAGATATGGAGAAGCTCGCTCCCCTCTCCTTTGGAGAGGGGCTGGGGGTGAGGTCAAAAAAAGCCTTCGGGCATGAATAAACAAAGCAAAAACTAATATCAATTCCGCTGCTGCGGAATCAAAATACACAACATCATGAGTAACGAAATAAAAAACGTTGAATACGGACTGGAAAAAATATTTGAAGGCGCACAGGATTTCCTTCCGCTAATGGGTACTGATTATGTAGAACTTATAGTGGGTAACGCTAAACAGGCGGCTCATTTTTATAAAACAGCTTTCGGTTTCCAGTCTTTGGCATATGCCGGACTTGAAACGGGATTAAGAGACAGAACGTCTTACGTTCTTGTTCAGGACAAGATTCGTATCGTTCTAACTTCTCCGCTTACAGCAGATTCTCCGCTTAACGCTCACCTGGCAACACATGGTGACGGTGTAAGGGTAGCTGCTCTTTGGGTAGAAGATGCGCGTAAATCTTTTGAAGAAACTACAAAACGTGGTGCTAAACCATTTATGGAGCCAACAGTTGAAACTGACGAATTTGGTGAAGTAGTACGTGCAGGTATTTACACATATGGGGAAACAATACACATGTTTGTAGAGCGTAAAAACTATAATGGTGTATTCTTACCGGGCTTCAGGGAGTGGAAATCAGACTACAACCCGGCACCAACAGGCCTTAAATATGTAGACCACATGGTAGGTAACGTGGGCTGGAACGAAATGAACATATGGGTTAAGTGGTATGAAGATGTTATGGGCTTTGTTAACTTCCTTTCATTTGATGATAAACAGATCAATACTGAGTACTCTGCATTAATGAGTAAAGTAATGAGCAACGGTAACGGCAGGATTAAATTCCCTATCAATGAGCCGGCTGAAGGAAAGAAAAAATCACAAATTGAAGAATATCTTGATTTTAACGGTGGGCCTGGTATTCAGCACGTGGCTATCGCGACAGATGATATCATCAAAACAGTATCAGACCTTAAGGCTCGTGGCGTAGAATTCCTTTCTGCACCACCACAAGCTTATTATGATGCAGTACCGGGACGTCTTGGTCAGCACAAAGATGCATTTAAGGAAGATATCAAAGAAATACAAAAACTTGCTATCATGGTTGATGCTGATGAGGAAGGGTATCTATTACAGATATTTACCAAACCGCTTCAGGACCGTCCGACACTTTTCTTTGAAATTATCCAGAGAATGGGTGCAAGAGGTTTTGGTGCAGGTAACTTTAAAGCACTGTTCGAATCTATTGAGCGCGAACAGGAATTAAGAGGTACATTATAAAATTGTCCTGTTTTTACAGATAATATAATTCTAGACCGCTCCGAGGGCTATTTTTTGAAGAATAAGTGTTAAAGTGAAAATTTAACGTATAAATTTGCAACAAAACTAAATACCTTTGCACTCGCAAAAAAGGAGGTTTTCATAGCCCTCCGATTGAGCAAGGTAAATTTTTCATAATTTATAGTTTTTTGGTTGGTTAATAGCATAAAAACCCGGTCATTGTTTGACTGGGTTTTTTTGTTTTCTTACTTTTGGAACAGAAATTGCATTTATTGGCTCTAAATACCAACAAAAAATTTAATTATGAAGAAATTGATTGCATTTTTATTGCTTTTTACTGCTTCTGATGCTTTTTCACAAAGCGCCTTTAACGTAGGGGAATACTTTAAATTCAGGATACATTATGGTGTTGTGAATGCAGGGTATGCCACGCTGGAAGTTAAAGAGGGTGTAAAAGAAAACAAAAAAGTGTACCATGTTGTGGGGAATGGTTATACAACCGGAATGACAAAATTCTTTTTTAAGGTAAACGATACTTACGAGAGCTATTTTGATAAAGCTACCATAAAACCGTATCAGGCGATACGAAAGATTGACGAAGGTGGCTATACCAAAAATCAGGAAGGTTTTTTTAATCAGGACAAAAACACGGTTACTGTAAAAGATTATAAAAAGAAAACCGAAAAAACACTTATTACCTCCGAAAATATACAGGATGTAATGTCTACATTCTACTATTTAAGGAACCACCCAAAAATCGATGTGCTTAAAGTAGGCGAATCGGTAACGGTAGATATGTTTTTTGACGATGAAATATTAAAATTTAAGCTGAAATTCATTGGCAGGGAGGATTTAAAAACTAAATTTGGAACCATTTCTACAATGATATTCAGGCCACTCGTTATGGCTGGCCGGGTGTTTAAGGAAGAAGAAAGTTTAACCGTTTGGATTTCAGACGATAGTAATAGAATTCCGCTACGAATTAAAGCAGATTTAGCGGTGGGTTCGCTTAAGGCAGACCTTGAAGAATATAAAGGACTTGCGGGTCCGTTAAAGATTAAAGCAAAGTAAAACAATGGAGATTACAACCCCCATACAGGAAAAAATCGAGCAGCTTAACGAAAAATTTGCTGCGATAAACCAAAAAACAGAAACCCATCTTGAAGGGTTATTATGGTCTAAGCCGATAACGTATTGGGACTATATACAAACAGATGCCCTGCTTAACCTGCAGATTCAAAGAACAGTACTTCCTGACGAAATGGTATTTATTATGTACCACCAGGTAAATGAACTGTTGTTTAAAATGATACTTTGGGAAGTAGAACAGCTTTGCCACAACGAAGCGCCTACAACCCCGTTCTTTACAGAAAGACTGATGCGCATAAGCCGCTATTTTGATATGCTTACCACATCGTTTGATATTATGGGCGATGGTATGGAGATAGACCAGTACATGAAATTCAGGAACACGCTTACTCCGGCAAGTGGTTTCCAGAGTGCACAGTACAGGCTTATTGAGTTTGCCTCTACCGATCTTATAAATCTTATAGATTACCGTTTCCGTGCTACGATAGATCGTAACACGCCTTATGAGCACGCCTTAGAGCACTTATACTGGCAGGCGGCGGGTAAAGACCACAAAACAGGACAGAAATCGTATCTTTTAAATGCTTTTGAAGATAAATACAAAGACGAATTTCTTCGCTGGATGGAAAAATACAATACCATTAACATCTGGCAGAAGTTTAAGCAATTGCCTGAGGAAAGCCAGCAGGATGCTATGTTAGTTAAGGCGATGCGCCACTACGATTATACGGTAAACGTTACATGGGTTATGGGTCACCTTAACGCAGCACGTAAATATATTGAGAGTAAAGACGGCCCGCAGGAAGCTACCGGCGGAAGCGACTGGAAAAAGTACATGCACCCTAAATACCAAAGGAGGATATTTTTCCCTGAACTATGGTCTGAAGAAGAATTGAGAACCTGGGGTGAGAATGTATAACCACAACTAAGAGCACTACACACATTGAAATACATAACCGTCATACTATTACTGTTTACCTTAATTGCCTGTAAAAAAGAGGAAGATACCACAAAACCCAAACAAGCTGCCGTTAAAAAAGACCCTATTGTAAAAGAGTTTGGCTTTACGCTAAACGATTTTAAAGTGGTTAACGACACTATTGAGAGTGGTGATACCTTTGGAAAATTACTGGGCGATGAAGGTTATGACGCTGCCGCTGTACATAAGATTACCGAAAGTATAAAAGATTCTTTTGACCTTAGGGATATCCGTGTGGGTAAACCTTTTACCATGCTAAAGCAGAAAAAGGGACCAAACGGCCTTCAGGTATTTGTTTACCAGCCCGATGCTACCAGCTATTATGTGGTAGACCTTCGTGACTCTATTGCAAAAGCCTATAAAAAAGTAAGGCCGGTAACCATTAAGCGCAGGCTTATTTGTGCCGAGATAGAAGGATCGCTATCGGAAACATTATCTAATGCAGGGGCTACACCGGCACTGGCACACGAACTGTCTGAAGTGTATGCATGGTCTATTGACTTCTTTAAAATTCAGAAAGGCGATAAGTTTGCCGTTGCGGTAAACGAAAAATACATAGACGGTACGGAGTATGCCGGACTGGAAAGCATAGAATCATCTTACTTTGAATATAAAGGCAAACGTATTTATGCGTTTCCGTTTAAAAAAGACCCTAATGCACGAAAGGTAGATTATTATGACGAAGAAGGGAAAGTACTTAAAAGCATGTTCCTTAAAGCACCATTAAAATTTAGCCGTATAAGCTCAAGGTTTTCGCCAAGGCGTTTTCACCCGGTACAGGGACGATGGAAAGCCCACAACGGAACCGATTATGCCGCGCCTCATGGTACGCCTATTATGACTACTGCCAACGGTACTGTAGAACGTACAGGATACACGGCTGGTAACGGTAACTTTGTTAAGGTAAAACACAGCGGGCAATATGCTACGCAGTACCTGCACATGAGTAAAATACTTGTAAGGCAGGGGCAAAGGGTATCGCAGGGCGATATTATAGGTAAAGTAGGCAGTACAGGTCTTGCAACAGGTCCGCACGTGTGCTACCGTTTCTGGAAAAACGGGGTGCAGGTAGATGCACTGCGTATGAAACTGCCAAGCTCTGAACCTATGAGCTCTAAAGACAAGCCACGTTATATGGCTTACATTACTCCGCTTAAAAAAGAGCTGGACAGTATATCAGACATCAAATTCTCAAAATAAATTCACATTACAATGGCATTAGAAAACATCAATCCGTCCGGTACTGCCGCCTGGCAGGAGTTAAAACAGCATTTTAACGAGATGCAGACAGCATCTATGAAAGATATGTTTGCTTCTGATAAGGGCAGGACTGCTAAATTCAACATTCAGTGGAATGATTTTATTGTTGACTATTCCAAGAACATAATAAATGAAAAAACACTTCAGCTGCTTCAGGACCTTGCAAAACAGGCTAACCTTGAAGGTGCTGTGGCTGCATACTTTGGCGGAGATGCCATAAACCGTACCGAGGGCAGGGCAGTGCTGCATACGGCACTTCGCGCGCCGCAAAATACCGATATTAAAGTAGACGGCGTTAATGTAATGCCGGAGATCTATTCGGTTAAAAACAAGATCAAACAGTTTTGTGATGCTATCATTGGCGGAAGTAAAAAAGGCTATACAGGCAAAGCCTTTACAGATGTTGTAAACATAGGTATCGGAGGATCTGACCTTGGGCCTGCAATGGTGGTAGAATCGCTTAAATTCTATAAGAACCAGCTTAATGTAAGATTCATCTCTAATGTAGATGGCGACCATGTTATGGAAAGCCTTAAAGGGCTTAACCCTGAAACTACATTGTTTGTTATTGCCTCTAAAACTTTTACGACCCAGGAAACGCTTACCAATGCCGAAACGGCAAGGGACTGGTTCCTGAAATCGGCTAAACAGGAAGATGTGGCAAAGCACTTTGTTGCGGTATCGACCAACATTCAAAAGGTTACCCAATTTGGTATTGCAGAAGACAACATTTTCCCGATGTGGGACTGGGTTGGCGGACGTTTCTCTCTTTGGAGCGCAGTAGGTCTTACCATTGCCCTTGCTGTAGGCTTCGAAAACTTTGACGATTTACTAAAAGGCGCTAACGAAATGGACGACCATTTCCGCACTACGCCTCACGATAAAAATATACCGGTAGTACTGGCTTTGCTTAGCATTTGGTACAACAACTTTTTTGGCGCCGAAAGCGAAGCACTTATTCCATACACGCAATACCTGCAAAAACTTGCCCCATACCTGCAACAGGGTATTATGGAGAGTAACGGTAAAAGCGTAGGCCGCGATGGTAAACCTGTAAATTACCAGACAGGAACGATTATCTGGGGTGAGCCGGGAACAAATTCCCAACATGCTTTCTTCCAATTGATCCATCAGGGAACGAAACTTATACCAACAGACTTTATAGGGTTTATCCAGCCGCTTCACGGCAATAAAGATCACCACGATAAGTTAATGTCTAACTTTTTTGCTCAAACCGAAGCTTTGCTTAACGGAAAGACCGAAGCACAGGTGCAGGCAGAGTTTGATAAAGCAGGCGTAGCAGCAGACAAGTCTGATTATCTTCGTCCGTTTAAGGTATTTGCAGGCAACAAACCTACTAATACGCTTTTAATTAAAAAGCTTACGCCAAAAACACTGGGATCGCTTGTTGCATTATACGAACACAAAATATTTGTACAGGGCGTTATCTGGAATATATTCAGCTACGACCAGTGGGGTGTAGAACTTGGCAAGCAACTGGCAAACTCTATACTTGACGAAATAAACACAGGAGACATAAAAACACACGACAGCTCTACAACTTTCTTATTAGAGAAGTTTTTAGGAAAATAGTTTCAGTTGCCGGTTTTTAGCTTACATACAAGCCCGGGGAGTAATCTTCGGGTTTTTTTTGCCTTGCCTCTGGCCGCTCTCCAAAGAAGATAAGGAAAAGCTTTACTCAAAAATGATATTTAATCCTAATGTTATTAAATTATTATCAATCAATATTTTACATGATTTAGTAATTCCTTTGTCAGATTTTGTAGCGCACGCTATCTAAAAAGGGTTATCTTTACAGCTGATAATCTGATTTACAGAGAGATATTTTTACCTTTTTAAATTTCCGGTTTATTGCATATAAAGCATAGCTCGAATTTCAAACCGTACTGACTATTTTTTTTGGAGGTCTCGTAAATTACACAGATATGCCGAATGAGTTTTTTTATAAGAACATTTTCTTAGCAGAAGACGATGAAGACGATGCCTACATTTTTGAGCAGGCGCTCGAAGAATTGCACAGTAACGCAAAGTTAACTGCGCGCGAAAATGGTAAGGCCCTTATGGATCTGCTTGAAGCATCAGCAGTTACCCCACCTGATATTATTTTCCTTGATTTAAACATGCCCCTGAAAAGTGGCTACGAATGCCTTAAGGAAATAAGAGAAGCTAAAAAACACAATGTTCCTGTTGTAGTGCTTACTACCACCGGAAGCAGCGAAGATATTGATAAAATGTACCGTCTAGGCGCTACGCATTTTATTGTTAAGCCTAATAATTTTCCTGATTTGAAACTGGTACTCAAAAAAGTACTTTCCATGAATTGGGGGGCAGGATTGGTGCAACCGGAGAGAAAACAGTTTGTAATTTCGGCGTAACTATTTTTAGTATCAGTTTATTGTGTATAATTGTGTACCAATTAACCCTGACTAAAAATGAAAAAACTACTACTGTTTTTATTGTTATTTCCTCTTGCGGTAATGGCAGAATTTCATCCCGGTACTATTACCATGAATGACGGTTCTGCAAAAACGGGACTGATAGAAGTTCCGGCGACTGCCGAAAAAAACAAAATCAGATTTAAGGCTGATAAAGACGCTCAGTCTGAAAAATTTTCAATAGACGATGTAAAGATGTTTACCGTTAAATTTGAAAATGACCAGGCAGAAGTTACCTACTACGCCTTAAAACTTGCCGATCTAAAAACATTTAAAAAGGAATTTAAAGTAGCAAAACGCAAGTCGTGGGTGCGAATGGTGAAGCCCGGAAAGGTTAGCATTGTAGCTGCATACTATTACAGTCCGGCTATAGCGGGTGCTGTTGCTAGTACTTCTACATCAGGTTATAATTTCTACTTCTGGCGACCTGAAAATGATTACGGTACCTTTTTTTATGCTGACCTGACTTCCGGTATAAGTGTGTCTGTAGGTGCCTTTAAAGCGCTTAAAAAGGGCGTTGAACTTAATTTTAATAGCGATTGTCCTCAACTATCAGGATTGCTTGATAAAGATGATATTAAAAATAACGGATTGGGAAGGATTGTTGTGCTTTATGAAGAAAATTGTGGCAAATAAAAATAGTTAACGACCCTGCTGAGTCGTTTTTTGTTTAAGAATGTGAAATTTACTGTAATTATCCCCTTAAAAATGCAGGGATAATTATTTTCGATTATTTTTGCGTGTAAAATTTTAAAAAATGTCCTTAAAGAAAGCCTATCTTATAGTTATCCTTGTACTGTTAGTAGACCAGATATCTAAAATATATATTAAAACACACTTCAGGTTAACAGAGTACCACGAGGTGTTTGGTTTAAGCTGGTTCAGGATACATTTTATAGAAAATGAAGGTATGGCTTGGGGAGCAGAAATTCCGGGATCTTACGGAAAATTGTTCCTTACCCTTTTCAGGCTTGTTGCTGTTTGCGGTATTGGCTGGTGGCTTAATGATGCTATAAAAAAGCGTCAGTCTAAATATTTAATCGTTTCTATTGCCCTGATACTTGCAGGGGCATTTGGTAATATAATCGACTCTGTTTTTTATGGGGTAATATTTGATTACAGTGCACCAAACCACGTGGCAACACTATTTTCAGATCAGCCATACGGAAAACTGCTTCACGGTAAAGTGGTAGATATGCTATACTTCCCAATAATTACAGATGCACATTTTCCATCATGGTTTCCGATAATAGGCGGTAAAGAATTCTCTTTCTTTAATGCAATCTTTAACGTAGCCGATGCTGCTATCTCTGTAGCTGTGGGTATTCTTATAGTGTTTAATAAAAAGGCATTTGCAAAAAGTTAGTTGTCAGTTGATGGTTGTCAGTTAATGGTTTGCTACGATTTAAATCATAAACTGTTGCTTTTTTGTTGCGCTTAGTTGTTTAGTAACTGATTGTCTCCGACAACCGATAACTAACAACCATCAACCAAAAAAATAAACCCTTGAAGGCGTTACACAATAATCCAATGGAACATCGGTTTCATAAGCTTCAATAAGTTCATTTTCGGCTTCAAAGAAAGACAATCCAATCTTTATAACGTCAGGCTTGCATTCGTTAAGAAAACGATCGTAAAAGCCTTTTCCGTAGCCTACGCGCTGTCCTTTTGCATCAAAAGCCAGTAAGGGAACAAAAACTACATCTATCCTGTTAGAAGGAACTTCTATGCCGTCTACCGGTTCGGGAATGCCAAAGGCACTCTTCACAAGTCGGGTATTGTCGGTTAGAAGGTAGTGGATCATAGAATGCGTTTCAAAATCAGAACGTGATACAATAACCTCTTTATCTTTTCCGGCAAGAATATTCAGTATAAAATCGGTATGCACTTCATGCTGCTGCTCCATAGTCAGGAACAGGTGAAAGTAAATGTTGTTCCATATATCCATCGTTAAAAGCCTGTTGGCAATAGCAAGGCTTTTGTCTTCAATTTCATCGATAGATAATGCCTGACGGAGGTTTTTATAATGAAGTCGGAGTTCTTTTTTATCCATGTTATGAATGATTGGTTAACAAAGATAATAATTCAGAAATTCTGAAGCGGTAATTCGGTAATTCAGAAATATTTCAGGTTTTCTGTATATTTACATTCAATTCAACCCTAACCCAAATGGAAGAAGTAGTAAAAGCATTAGAACTTAAAAATTTACTGGATAGCTTACGCCCTATTGACAAAGAGCAGGAAGCCCGGATAATGCAAAAATTCCGTTTGGACTGGAATTACCATTCTAATAATCTTGAAGGTAATTCACTAACTTATGGCGAAACCAAAGCGTTGATAATGTTTGGGATTACGGCTCAGGGTAAACCGTTAAAAGATCATTCTGAGATCAAAGGTCACAATGAAGCCATAGACTGGGTCATTGAAATGGTAAAAGGCGACAGGCCGCTTACCGAAAGTTTTATAAGAGAACTTCATAGGCTACTGCTGAATGAACTTTATGAGGAAAAGTTAAAAAAAGGTATAAAAACAGAGTCTTACAAAACGACCCCAAACCATGTGATTACCCAGACTGGCGAAACATTTTTCTTTGCCACACCCGAAGAAACGCCTGCGAAAATGGGTGACCTTATGGCGTGGTACAATGAAAAGATTGAAGATATAAGTTTTAATCCAATACTCCTTGCCGCTGAGTTTCATTATAAATTTATACGCATACATCCGTTCGATGATGGTAATGGACGTACTGCCCGTATATTAATGAATTTTATACTGATGAAATTCGGCTATCCGCCTGTAATTATTAAAACGGATGATAAAGCGAATTACTTTACAGCGTTACAGCTTGCCGATACAGGAAATCTTGAAGCTTTTGTGAATTATATAGCCAAGAACCTAAACCGCTCCCTTGAAATTATGATTGCAGGAGCAAAAGGAGAAAGCATTGAAGAACCGGATGATATTGATAAGGAAATTGCTTTGCTTGAGAAGAGGTTGAAAGGGATTGGGGAGAGTTCTAATGTTGGTAAAACGGAAGAAAGTCTCTCTCAATTGTTTAATAATGTAATGCTTAAATTGAATGACTCAATATTAAAAAGAACAGGGCGGCTTATTGATTACTATTTAGATAATGAACTGTTGTTCGAATTTTTAGAGATTCCAGATGAATGGTTTAGTCCAGATGAAATGTTAATCTCACGATTATTTACCAGTTCAGGTGTTACTATGAAAATTAAATTCTATAAATTCACTGTAATTGGAATGGGCGAATTTAATTATAGTTTGGAATTTGATTATTTTTTATCGGAAACACATTATACTTTAGCCACTGTTGAGGATGGTCTTCAAAAGTTTATTTACAAAAAGCCTTATGGAATTGATTTGACTGATGACGAAATTAATGAAATTGCTCTCAATGAAGTAAAACGTCACAAGGACTTTATCGAACAAAAAATCATCGAGAAAGAGAAAAGTGAGTAAATAGCAATTTTGTCATTTCGACCGAAGTGCAACGGAGTGGAGAAATCTCTGTTAGAGACAAGGGAGATTCTTCCTTCGTCAGTATGGTATTTAAACATCCCAAACAACCGAATAACTACACTTGCCTATGGGCAGACAGGTCAACAAATTTCCTTAAAAATGATACGTCTGTGAAATATGAAATATTGCATCGCCCTGATACACTACAGGTGCAGCATTGGCATTGATGATATAACCACTGTTAGGCGCTTTTACATTCTGCTCGAATTTGCCAAAAGGATCGGTTATTACAGCAATGATATCGCCTTTTTGTACAAAATCGCCTGCTTCTGCCTTGTGGTGAAATAATCCGGATTGCCGCGCGCGCACCCATCCTGATTTTGTAATGTAAATCGTAGCGGCATTTGCAACAGGGGCTTTTTTACGCGGATTAAGCATGTCAAAATGTTCAAGGAAACGCTTAACACCCTGTATTGCCTCCTGTGTAATGCTATTGTTTATGTCTGCCGATTTCCCGCCTTCAAACAACAGCATCTTAACCCCCAGTCTGTCGCATGAATTCCTGAAGGAACCCGGAATATTTTTAGAGTAAAGGGTAAACGGCGCATTAAAAACGTCGGATAGCTCTTTAAGTTCCGTGTTATTAGGTACAATGCGAATTTGTGGCGCATTAAAGCGGCTTGCACCACCGGCATGAAAGTCGATACAGTAATCTATATTTGGGATAACCTCTTTTAACAGGTGATAGGCAAAGCGGCTGGCAAGCGATCCGTTTCTGCTACCGGGAAAAACACGGTTCAGGTCGCGCCCGTCAGGAAATTCACGGCTCTGGTTTACAAATCCGAAAATATTGACAACAGGAATACAGATAATTGTGCCGCGTTTAGGTTTGTTTATCTTTCGTACTATAATTTGGCGCACAATTTCAACGCCGTTTATTTCGTCGCCATGAATTCCCGCACTAAAAAGTATTGTAGGTCCGGGTAGCTTGGAACGTTCCACAATTATGGGAATTTTAAGTTTTGTCATGGTATGCAGGCGTGCAATTTCCATCATTATGGTTTTGCTTTCACCGGGTAAAACTTCTTCGCCAAGTATCGAGATCGTATTATTTATCGCCATAAGTATTGTGAAAGGATAAAAGTAAGAAAATTAGCGTTCAGTTTTGCAGTAGCAGTTTGCAGTTTTTTCTTTGTGAGTGTAGTGAACAGGCGTGAGTAAGTCTTCCCCTCCCTTGGAGGGGTGCCTGTAGGGCGGGGTGGTTAATTTATAAACTAAGAATTTATATTTTAGCCAAAAACAACATTAATCAATGCAAAAGGAAATTTTAGTTCTTGTAGGTGATATTGCCATTTATAAAAATTTCATTCAAAATCTACCGTATAATCCTGCTCTGCTTGGCAGGGCAAAGAAACTTCGTAAAGCTGGGATAATGTCTGAAGTTATATTTTGGAGACACGTGAGAAACAAATCATTTCTTGGAATTGATTTCGACAGGCAGCGTATAATTGGTAATTATATTGTTGATTTTTATATAAAAGCTTTGGGACTTGTTGTTGAAATTGATGGCTCAAGTCATAATGAAAAGGACAGATATGATGAAAAAAGGGAAAACTATTTAACTTCATTAGGTCTTAAAGTTTATAGAATACCTGAGCCTAGTGTAATGCATGATTTAGAGAATACAATGAAAGGGCTTGAAAATTATATTATTTCTGAATTTAGTTAACCACCCCGGCTTTCAGCCACCCCTCCAAAGGAGGGGAAGGCTTCACTCAAGTCTGCTTACACGATTCGAACTTTGCTCCCCTCTCCTTCGGAGAGGGGTTGGGGGTGAGGTTTACTTAAGAGTTCCTACAAAGAATATAAATTAACACAACACTCACACATTTCCCGCGTTAAACATTGGCTATTTGTTTTTAACTTTGCAGTATGCGTACTCCTCTTGAACTTCAGATACAAACCCTGCCCGACAATCCGGGTGTTTACCAGTATTTTGATAAAGACGATAAGCTCCTGTATGTAGGCAAGGCAAAAAACCTTAAAAAGAGGGTAATGTCTTACTTCAACAAGGTGCACGACACCGGGCGTACTAACGTGATGGTGAAAAAGATCGTGTCTATAAAACACATCGTTGTACCTACAGAGAGCGAAGCATTGCTACTTGAAAATAACCTTATCAAGAAGCTGCAGCCACGATACAATATCATGCTTAAGGATGATAAAACCTATCCGTGGATATGCATTAAACGCGAACCTTTTTCGCGTGTATTCTCTACCCGAAGGGTAATAAAAGACGGATCGGAATACTTTGGTCCTTATACCAGTTTCAAGACTGTGCATACGCTGCTTGATCTTATCAAGGAGCTGTATCCGCTGCGTACCTGTAACTACGACCTTAACGAAACTAACATCCGTACAGGGAAATATAAGGTTTGCCTGGAATATCATTTAGGCAATTGCAAAGGCCCCTGCGAAGGGCACGAGCCGCTTGCGGTGTATCAGGATCATGTAGATGCTATCCGGCAGATTCTTAAGGGCAACTTTAAGGAATCGCTTAAAGATTTCCGTAAGCTGATGCAGGACCTTGCCGTGGATATGCGCTTTGAAGAAGCCCAAAAGATTAAGGAAAAAATAGAAGTGCTGGAAAATTACCAGGCGCGAAGCACGGTTTTCAATCCTAAGATATCTAATCTTGATGTGTTTACCATAATTTCTGACGAAAGTATGGCCTATGTAAACTATATCCAGGTATCGCACGGGGCTATTATCCGTAGCCATACTATGGAAATTAAGAAAAAACTGGATGAATCCGACGAAGAGATACTGGAACTTGCCGTAGTAGAATTGCGGGAGCGTTTCCACTTGCAGTCTAAAGAAATATTAGTGCCATTTCCTATAAGTGTGGGTGAGAATATAACAGTTACTGTACCTAAACTTGGTGATAAGAAAATGATACTTGACCTGTCTGAACGTAATGCGCGTTTCTTCAGGATGGATCAGTTAAAACAGATTAAGATTGTTGATCCTGACCGCCATACCAACCGCATTATGGCACAGATGAAAAAAGACCTTCGCCTGCCCGAAGAACCTCGCCATATTGAGTGTTTTGATAACTCTAATATTCAGGGAACCAACCCTGTAGCGGCATGTGTAGTGTTTAAGGATGGCAAGGCAAGTAAAAAAGACTACCGTCATTTCAACATAAAAACAGTAGATGGCCCTAACGATTTTGCTTCTATGGAAGAGGTTGTTTTTCGTCGTTACCGCAGGCTTTTAGACGAAAATGAACCGTTGCCGCAGCTTATTATTATAGATGGTGGCAAGGGGCAATTATCCTCGGCATTAAAAAGCCTGGATGTCTTGGGCTTACGTGGGAAAATTACTATCTTGGGCATTGCAAAAAGACTGGAAGAAATTTTCTATCCGGGCGACTCCGTTCCGCTGTATCTCGACAAAAAATCCGAGACTTTAAAGATCATACAGCAGCTGCGAAATGAGGCGCATCGTTTTGGTATAACCTTTCACCGGGACAAGCGCAGTAAGAGTGCGCTGCAAACATCGGTTGAAACCATACCGGGCATAGGCGAGAAAACAATGGTAACGCTGCTTAAGCATTTTAAATCGGTTAAGCGTATGACAGCTGCCCCCGAAGAAGAGATTGCTAAAGTAGTTGGCCCGTCTAAAGCAAAAAAGATTACTGAGTTTTATAAAGAAAAGAATAAATAAGCCATGAAAAAACTGGTTCTCCTGCTTTTAGCACTTTCCGCTTTTGGTTCCGTAATGGGGCAGGAGAAAAAGCATAAACCTAAAGTGGGGGTTGTGCTTAGTGGCGGCGGTGCCAAAGGGCTTGCCCACATAGGCGTGCTTAAGGTGCTGGAAGAAGCCGGTATCGAAGTATCTTACATAGGTGGTACCAGTATGGGCGCTATTGTAGGTGGCCTGTATGCTTCGGGCTATTCGGCTAAACAACTGGATTCTATTTTTACCTCCCTAGATCCTGATGCCTTGCTTCGTGACTTTACCCCAAGAGGTTCTAAAAACTTTTTTGAAAAACGAAATGACGAGATCTACGCATTGTCGCTTCCGTTCAAAAACTTCAAAATAGGCTTTCCTACTGCATTTTCTAAAGGATTATACAATTATAACACCATAAACAGGCTTACTGACCATGTGCGCCATGTGCGTGATTTCGATAGCCTGCCAATTCCGTTTGTATGTATCGCTACCGATATTGAAACGGGTAAAGAAGTGGTATTACGAAAAGGCGTACTATCTGATGCTATACTTGCAAGTGGCGCATTCCCATCGTTATATTCTCCGGTGGAGATAGACGACAGGCTGCTTATAGACGGTGGTGTAACCAATAATTATCCTATTGAGGAAGTAAGGGCTATGGGTGCCGATATTATTATTGGGGTAGATGTGCAGGACCCTTTAAAGAACCGTGACCAGATAAAAGGGGCAACGGGGGTGTTGCTGCAAATAAACAACTACCAGATGATCCAGAAGATGGAAGGCAAGAGCGCAGCCACTGATATTTATATTAAACCCGATATTAAAGGCTTTACCGTTATTTCTTTTGATGAAGGTCGCGAGATTATAGACAAGGGAGAAGAGTCGGCCATGAAGATGATCGATAAGCTCGTTACGCTAGGCGTTGGTCACCCGATAGAGAAAAAGCCCGTTGTGTGTAAAGATTCCATTTGTATAGACCAGATCAAGATAAGCGGGCTGCATAATTATACCCGTTCATATGTTATCGGTAAGCTTAGCTTTAAGCCGGGCAATAAAATCAGCTATGAAAGATTAAGCCAGGGTATAACAAGCCTTAACGCTACCCAAAACTTTACGTCAATTACTTATAATTTCAAAAAGGATAACGATGGTGAGGCATTAAGACTTTCGTTAACCGAAAATCCGATAGACCGTTATATAAAATTCGGCCTGCATTATGACGGATTGTATAAAAGCGCCATACTTATAAATTATACACAAAAGAACCTGCTGCGCCGTAATGACGTAGTTTCTTTCGATGCCATTTTGGGCGATAATTCCAGGTATAATTTTGATTATTATATAGACAATGGTTTTTACCTGAGCTACGGGCTACACTCGTCCTTTAGCCAGTTTAACCGAACCATTTCTCAGGATTACGGTGCAAAAGGTAGTTTTAGCGACCTTGGTCTTGACGCGGTAAACATAGATTTTACCGATTTTGCAACCCAGGCTTATGTGCAAACCATATTTGCACAGCGATTTTTATTGGGAGGGGGTTTAGAATACAAACACATTAAGGTAAAATCTGAAACAACGAATATTAAGCCTGTTTTTGATAACAGCGATTACGTATCGGCTTACGGTTATCTTAAGTTTGATTCGTATGATGATAAATACTTCCCGTCTGAAGGCTGGTTCTTTAGCGGTGAAGGTAAGTCATACCTGCTATCGTCAGATTATACAGGAGGCTTTAACCGTTTTAGTATTGTAAAAGGGGAACTTTCTACTGCCAAAACACTTTTCAGAAATGTAACCGTTGAAGCGCAGGGCGAAATGGGTTTTGCATTGGGCGATGAGTCGGTATCAACTTTCGATTTTATATTGGGCGGCTATGGTTATAATATGACCAATAATTTCCGTCACTTTTATGGCTACAATTTCCTGAGTGTATCGGGTAATAGCTACATAAAAGGCGCACTTACAATCGATTGGGAATTCTACAAAAAGAACCACCTTAACTTTACGGCAAACTTTGCCAATGTAGGGCATAACCTTTTTGACGAAGGAAAAATGTTCTCACTGCCTACCTATAGTGGTTACGCTTTTGGGTATGGCATGGAAACCATTATTGGCCCTGTTGAGGTAAAGCACAGCTGGAGTCCGGATACTGCAGAGCACTACACATGGATAAGCGTGGGCTTTTGGTTTTAATGCAATGAATATCCGATTTATTTGTTAATTCGGTTATTCGTAAAGCTTCATATAGAATCAGGTAAGTTCGTAAACAAATCAACAAATTCGCGGTTAAAAGACATTTTTCGTTAAAATCATCATAATTTTTATAAAAAGCCTATATTTGGGACTTTAAAAATTAAATATAACTTATGTCTATCTGGAGAGTTAAACCCGTTTCTGCCTTTGAGGCAGATGTAAAAAAAAGTGAGTTAAAAAGAGTTCTGGGTAAATGGAGCTTGACAGCGATAGGTATTGGAGCTATTATTGGTGGAGGTATTTTTGTGTTAACAGGAACCGGGGCTTACTATCATGCCGGGCCTGCATTAGCACTTTCTTTCATCATTGCCGGAATTGCATGTGTATTTGCTGCACTATGTTATTCGGAATTTGCTTCCATCTTACCTGTAGAAGGTTCGGCTTATGCTTATGCTTATGGAACAATCGGTGAAATTTTTGCCTGGATCATAGGCTGGGGATTAATCCTTGAATATGCCATGGGATCTATGACGGTTGCCGTTTCATGGTCAGGGTATTTTAATAAGCTCCTCAAGATGTTTCATATTGCATTGCCGGATTATCTAACTACAGATCCTGCAAGTTATACAGGCGAAGGTTTCTCTATGAATCTTCCTGCCTTCTTAATTGTCATTCTTGTTATATCAATCCTTATGAAAGGAACGTCTAGCGCTGCAAAAGCAAATAACTTTATCGTAATCTTAAAGGTTTCGGCTGTTATTTTTGTAATTGTTGCGGGTCTGTTCTTTATTAATACAGCTAACTGGTCTCCGTTTATACCGGATGCAACAATGATAGTTGACAAAGCCGCTTCGCATGAAGCGTATGGTATTGGCGGTATTGTTTCGGGAGCTGCGGCAATTTTCTTTGCTTATGTAGGTTTTGATGCAGTTTCTACTCAGGCAGGAGAGGCTATCAATCCTAAAAAAGATGTGCCTTTTGCAATTATCGTATCGCTATTAGTATGTACAATACTTTATATCTTAGTTTCATTAGTACTAACAGGTATGATGAACTATCAGGATTTTAACCCACTGGGGAAATATCCTGACGCTATTAAAGCTCCGGTAGCTTATGCATTTGATATTGCAGGGCAGGCTTGGGCAGGTTATATTATTACTATTGCTGCAACTGTAGGTCTTATATCGGTATTAATGGTTATGATCATGGGACAGTCAAGAATATTCCTTGGAATGTCTAAAGACGGACTTATTCCTTCAGTTTTCTCTAAAATACACCCGTTATCTGGAACACCAAAAACAAACCTTATGATATTAGGTGGTTTCATTGCTATTGTTTCTGCTTTTACGCCTATTAGTAAATTAGCCGATATGACAAGTTTTGGTACTCTGTTCGCCTTTACAATGGTATGTATCGCTGTGTGGATATTAAGGGTTAAGCAACCGGGTCTTGAGAGAACTTTTAAAGTTCCGTTTCTTCCTGTAATTGCTGTTTGTGGTATCGCGATTAATACTTACCTTATGATCAACCTTAGTGTTGACGCGCAATTACTTTCGCTGTCATGGCTTGTAGTAGGTGTACTGGTTTACTTCTCATACGGTAAACGTAACAGTAGGCTGAATAACCCACCGGCAGACCTTAACGAATAAACACCAAACAAATACAAATATTTCCCGAATCCCGATAGTCTTGCTATCGGGATTCTTTTGTTTTTAGTATAGCTGCAAAGTTTCAAAGTGTAAACTTCAGTTTTGGACTTCAGTCTTCTTTACCCAACTATTAAAAGTCAAACTTGAGCTGTACTGCAACAGGTTTTTTTACTCCCGATTCTTCGGTGTTGAGGTTGGCTAACGAAATGCCAAGCAGGCGTACCGAATCTTTCAGCTTTTCCTGATAGAGCAATTCTTTAATCGTTTCCATGATAAGGTTTCTGTCTGACACAAAATAGGGCAGGGTCTTGCTGCGTGTTTGTTGGGTAAAATCGCTGTATTTTATTTTGAGGGTAATGGTTTTTCCGGCAATCTTCTTTTTGTTGAGGCGGCGGGTAAGTTCGTCGGCAATGATGTCGAGTTTTTCCATCATAAATATTTCCGATACCAGGTTCTCGTCAAAAGTATGCTCCGTACCTACTGATTTTACCAGTCTGTCGGGTTTTACCTGTCCGTTATGTATGCCACGAACAACATGGTAGTAATAAGCCCCCGATTTGCCAAAATGTTCTGTGAGGTATTCGATAGATTTCAGTTTTAGATCGGCACCCGTAAAAATGCCCAGTTGGTACATCTTCTCTTCGGTCACTTTACCTACACCATAAAATTTGCCAATGGCAAGGTTCTCCAGAAACTCCAGTACCTCGTCAGGATTTACTGTTTTCTGGCCGTTAGGTTTGTTGTAATCGCTTGCTACTTTAGCAATAAACTTATTGATGGAAATACCTGCTGAGGCTGTTAAACCTGTTTTCTCCAATATCTTCTGGCGAATCTCGCGTGCTATCATCGTAGCGCTGGGATTGCCTTTTTTGTTATTGGTTACATCAAGATAGGCTTCATCCAGTGAAAGCGGCTCTACCAGATCTGTATATTCTAAAAAAATGGCACGTATTTGCTGTGATATTTCACGGTAGCGGTCAAACCTTGGCCTTACAAAGATGAGGTGCGGACATTTTTTCTTTGCCAAGAATCCGCTCATAGCACTGCGTACACCAAACTTTCGCGCCTCATAGCTCGCCGCCGATACAACACCTCTGGTTTCGCCACCGCCTACAGCAAGTGCCTTACCCCTAAGCTCGGGATTGTCCAACTGCTCTACAGATGCGTAGAAGGCATCCATATCGACGTGGATTATTTTTCGTAGCTTAATATGTTCCTGTACATCCGGAGACTCCATGCTACAAAATTAATTAAACTATGTACTGATTTTAAATGCAGTTTGTTAATTATGTTCTTTTGTCCTGAAACAAAAGAACCAATCCCGATAGCTATCGGGACAAGGCTCTAACTTCTTAGGCTACAAATTATCTGAATCATCTAAACCATTCGAACTCGCTTCGCTCAAACAGCGAATGCTTCTTAACGCTGATTCAGGTAATTTGCTTAACGCCACAAAGTTTAATGCCTTAGCTTCACTCATACTTTGAAAATACTGAAAATCTGCGATTATCTGCTTAATCCGTGTAATCCGCGTTCCTATTTAAAAAATAGCGGTTAAGGAAAACTATTTTTTTTTTCGTACCTTCAATTCACCAAACAAAAAACCACACCCACTATGTCAAAATCCGCTATAGTCTTAGGGGCGAGCGGTGCTGTAGGCAGTGAGCTTTTAAAGCTTTTGCTTGCAGATACCCGCTATGATACTGTAAAGCTTTTTTCCAGGGGCAAAAGCAAAATTATCAACACAAAAATAGAAGAGCATACACTCGATCTGTTTGAGCTGGAAAAATATAAACATGTTTTTACTGCCGATGTGGTGTATTGCTGTATTGGTACTACCAAAGCGCAAACACCTGACAAAGAAACTTATCATAAAATTGATTTTGGTATTCCTGTTACGGCAGCTAATCTTACTAAAGCGAACGGTATAAAAACATATATAGTAATATCGGCTATTGGTGCTGATGCCGAAAGCAGTATTTTTTATAACCGTACTAAAGGCGAAATGCAGGATGCAGTATTAAACGAAGATATTCCTAAAACCCATATTCTTCAGCCTTCGCTAATTATTGCCGACCGTAAAGACGGTCGCATTACCGAAAAAATAGCACAGGGTTTTATGTGGCTGCTCAATCCGTTATTATTTGGCAATGCTGCCAAATTTAAAAGTATTAAAGCAACAAATATTGCTAAGGCAATGCTGTGGCTGGCTAATAATGAATGCCATGAAACAATTGTAACGTCTGACAGTATTAGGGTAATAAGTAAGAAGTAGTTGTTATTCTTTTATGCTTCGCGAGAGTAGGTTTCCCCTCCTTTGGAGGGGTGCCCGCAGGGTGGGGTGGTTAAATAAATAATTGATGAAATTTAGAACAAACCACCCCAGCTTTCAGCCACCCCTCCAGAGGAGGGGAAGTCGCAACATTGGAATCCGCGTTATCCGCGTCCAAATTTTAAGATAAGACTTAGTTTATCTTAATCTTTACTCTGTGCCCTGAAATTAGGAAAAAAGAACGATCCCGGTTTGTATTTAAAGTGCCTCCAGATGGAAGCGGCTACAAGCCTCATTTCTGATAATGGTATATTCCTGGAACGGAATGCAAGCCCCATTGAGAGTCCGAAACTTACTAAAAAGTTGACCATCCCAATAATAACAATTCCTGTAACGCCCCAAATGATAGCGTCGGTGGCTACATTCCAGTTGGCGCCATAAAGTCCGAGGGCAAGGTTTCCACTGGAAAAGGTAATGTGCCTTACGTCTAAATTCAATCCCAGAAAAATACCGATGGATGCTGTTGTACCCATAAATATCCCAAACCAGAAGTTAGAGATAATGCCTGCCCACTTCTTTTCATACAGTTGCGACAGTTTTTTGGTGCGTGTGCGTCCAAAGCTTAGTTTTAGCAGAGGATGCTCCTGTATGCGGTAGTAAATGTGCTGGTGCTTGTCGCGATTAGCCACGGCTCCTGCTATAATTCCCGAAAGAAACAGGTAAACTCCTGCAATTGCTGCGTGCAATATAGCAAGCGAATGTATAGGGCTGAGGTCGGTTATAAGATGTTGCCATTTGGTAAGGGCGAGGTTATAGTTAAAAGAGATGTCTATAAGCCATATTAATAGTAATGGAACAGAAAATGCAGTTAATACATTGCCCACAAATGCAATAAACTGGCTCCTGAAAACCCGTGCAAAAAATTCGGCGAATGCCCTGTGTTTTTCATCATCGGGCAGATTTTTGTTCTTGCGGTCGGCTTCGAGTGCGCTTATTAGTGCCGATGCCGTCATTGCCGGTTGTTTTGTAGCTAGTGTAAAGCCCATTACATAAATGGCGATAAATCCGAGCGAATAGTTAAGACTATAGAAAAAGGCATGTCCAAATGCGCTTGTGTTTATATTAGAAAGGAATACTTTAATGATACACAATATTCCTACTATAAAGCCACCACCTAAAGCACGCCAGAACATTTTAAAATATTCCTTTCGGTCTTTGGTGATGTAATGTTCTCCGGTTTTGGCAGTGTGCTGTGTAACCTCATAAGAAAGCAGTTGTGTACTTTCGTTTATAAGCTTGCGTACATTGGTTTTATTAGAGTTGTAAGTGATCAGGTCTATAGCGAGGTCAATGCTGTGCTTTTTAGCATCGGCAGGTGTACTGATGACCAATAACGGTAAAAGCGTCTCTAATCGGCCTAATTGCTGGCGTATGCGCAACAGGCTTTGGTTTACACGGAGTGAAATGCCATACTTCTCACTATTGCTAAAGGCAAGGTTTACATATTCGGTACATTGGCGGTGCAAAAGCAGTAGCTGTTTATAATCTAAATCATCAGGGGTAACAAAATTGTTGCCCTGTTGCAGCCGTTCGGTTATTTCGCCAAATTCCTTTTCAAAAGCCAAAAACGGACTTTCAAGGTTTTCATATTCGGGAACCATTTGTATTACTTCGGTTTCAAGGGCACGCCCTGCAATGCGGTGCATAATAACCTCCATAGCAAACAACAGTTCGGCAAGCGGACTTCGTGGCTTTGTAGTAGTATAGATAGGGCTGAAGTTAAGCAGGTCGAACAGCTGTTCAATTTGCTGCATCGGTATTTTATTGATCCATACTGAATCGGTCTTCACGAAGAAAACCTGGTTAAGCAAATATTCAAGGGTGTCTTTTTCCGGCTGTTCGGGAATAAGTTTTGCGAAAAGCCGTTTTTTGACTTCATATATAAAATCGGCATCCGAAAGAATTCCCGCATCAGTAAGTATCTTGCTGAATTTCTTGTTTTTGAGGATTTCCTTAATATAGATTGAAAGTTTCTCGCGATAGTGTTTATTTTCTTTAAGTTCATGAAGCAAATCGCCCAGGTCTACCGAAAGAATGGTTTTTAAATTACGCGGGCGTATAAGGTTTACCAGTTCAGCAAGCAGGTCGGTATCGTCGGCCTTGTATTCCCAAAGGTTATTTTCATCAAAATTGATCTTAAAAAACTGGGCAATGGTAATACGGGCTTTGGTTTTCCTGAACTTCATGGGCTTTATAGGGGAGGTGAAATGTAAAAATACAAATCATATCCCGGAAAATGGTAAAGAATATAGATTTTAGGATTTGGTTAAGAGGGTAGAGGTTTAAATTTCTTCCTGATCGGAAAGGCGATTAATTTCGGTAACAAGGTCTTTTATATTTTTCTTATTTCCTAACCATATGGGCGATGAGCGTCTGTCAGGATCATTTATACTATTAAGATAGACAAGGTTGTTACATATAAGAATAGTTACCTGAAAACCGGAATTTCTCATAGCCCAGTCATCATCCATTTTAACAATAATTACTTTTTTGTTATTAATACTGGCATGCCATCCAAGATTTTTTATCGCTTTTCTCAGAATTTTGAGCATTTCATCTGCGGGAAAACTTGTTTTTATAACGGTAAGTTTTAACCTTATATATTGCAACCAGAAACATAATAGAGATAAAGATATGGGTACTATATAAATGATTGTATAATCTATTTTTTTGAAAATTGTTTCACTATGAAGATAATCCCAAAGGGTTAAAGAGCCAAAAGTAATAGGAGGCAGTAAAAATAAGGGAACAATATAATAATGCGAAAATAAATGATACGGACTAAGTTTAAGTCTGCCGGAAGCAATAGAAGCGTCTATCAGTTTTTGTTTCATGCAGAGCTAAATTAATATGCCTGAATTAATACATCCGTTGGAATGTTAAGCCTGTCATGTAATTGACGAATCATATCTAATGACAGCTTTCTTTTACGGTTTAGTATTTCGCTGGCTCGGCTTTTTAAACCAATAATTTCGGCAAAGTCAGTTTGATTATAACCTAACTGTTCAAGTCTGAATTTTATAGCTTCGACAGGATCAGGCAGGTCAATTGGGAAATGTTCTTTTTCGTATTGGTCAATTAAAATACCTATTACTTCAAGTTCATCACCTTCAACTGTTCCTTTTTTAGCATCAAAAAGTATTTCAAGCCTTTCCATTGCTTCATTATAATCTTGTTCAGTTTTAATGGCTTTGATGTTCATTTCGTTTTTAAATTTCGTTAGCATTTATTTTGTCATATTCAGCATGAGTTCCTACAAATCGTATCCATACCATTTTGTAATCATAACTTATTCTGACAATTAATCTGTAGTTATTTCCTTTGATATTGAAGACAACCCTATTGTCAGCCAGTATACTTGCGCTTGGATAATCCTTTTTAATGTCCGCCGGACTTTTCCACTCGGCATTAGATGCCTCTTGAAACCATGCCTTTAATTGTTGTTCACAATCTGAATGATCTTCCCAAAAAGATTTCAGTGTTTTCCTTGTAATTACTCTCAAGAGTAGAATTTTGCTCAAAAATACAAAAAAGTTCCCGTTTTGGGAAAAAAAATACTTTTTTATTTTGTCGATTCTTAATATATCCATAATTGCTCCCCTGTCCTTTGGAGAGGGTCGGGGGGGTGAGGACGGAAAGCATAGTAATTCTCTCCTAACAATTCCCTACCTTAGCTATTATTTCCAAAAGAACATGATTGAGATTGAACGCAAATTCCTTGTGCTTAGCGAGGCCTATAAAAATGAGGCGGTTACCCAGAAACGCATTGCACAGGGTTACCTGAACTCTAACCCTGAGCGAACCGTGCGTGTTCGCACAAAAGGTAACCATGGCTTTATTACCATAAAAGGCAAAAGCAACGACAGCGGTACCAGCCGTATGGAATGGGAAAAAGAAATTTCTGTGGCAGATGCCGAACAGCTTCTTACCCTTTGCGAAAAAGGCAGTATCGATAAGATACGCTATGAGGTAAAAATAGGCGATCATACTTTTGAAGTTGATGAATTCTTTGGTGATAATGCCGGACTTACCGTTGCCGAAGTAGAACTTTCTGACGAAAATGAAAGCTTTGAAAAGCCGCTATGGCTGGGCAAAGAGGTTACGGGAGACGAACGTTATTACAATGCTTACCTGAGCAACATTCCGTATACCACATGGAAAAAATAACGTATGACCTTATAATCGTAGGCGGAGGTCCTATAGGTATGGCCTGTGCTATAGAAGCCCACAAAAACGGACTCAGTTACCTGATACTCGAAAAAGGAGCTTTGGTAAACAGCTTGTTCAACTATCCGCTCTACATGACTTTTTTCTCTACAGCCGAAAGACTTGAAATAGGTAACGTTCCCTTTAGCTGTATTGCCCCTAAACCCGGCAGGCAGGAGGCATTAGAATATTATAGAAATATTCAGCGTCATTTTGGGCTTAATATCCATCTGTTTGAAAGGGTAGAAAATATTGCAAAACAGGGCGAGCTATTTTCCATAACTTCTGTAAAGGCTAAATATACTGCTAAGAATGTGGTTATTGCTACAGGATTTTATGATATACCTGTGTATATGGATATACCGGGAGAGAACCTTCCGCATGTGCGCCATTACTACAAAGAGGCACACGAATATGCTTTTCAAAAAGTGGTTGTAGTGGGGGCTAACAATTCGTCGGTAGATGCTGCGTTGGAATGTTACCGCAAAGGTGCCGATGTTACGATGGTTATCCGCAAGGGCGAAATAAACGACCGCGTTAAATATTGGGTAAAGCCCGATATTGAAAACCGCATTGCCGAAGGAAGCATAAAGGCCTATTTCTATTCTGAAATTACAGAGATTACCCAAAATGAGGTTGTTTTGAATACTTCTGACGGAGAGATTCTTATTGAAGCCGATTTTGTACTTGCACTTACAGGCTATCGTCCTGACCTTGAATTTTTGAAGCGCACGGGAATAAATATCGGCGAGGGAATTAACTGCACACCTGAGTATAATCAAGAAACTATGGAAACCAATGTGGAAGGACTTTACCTCGCGGGAGTGGTTTGTGGCGGAATGGAAACCCATAAGTGGTTTATAGAAAACAGCAGGGTGCACGCACAAATGATTATATCGCATATTAAATCGGCTGCAAATTCTTAAAAAACTGTTAATTTAAATCAGTCTCCTACTTTTTTCTTATCGAATAGTAATAACTTTAATGTGTTGTTTGTCAGTTTTTTGTAACGGATAAACGATGCATTTTTTATTGCCACTGTTTCCCAAATTTAATTTTAGTGAAAAAAAATCAGTTCGTTTGGTTCGGTTGCAACCGAACTAAGTTATATCTTTGCACCAAATTTTAAATAAAACATGCCAGATTTAGAAAAAGACCGAGAAGAATTGGTGGAGCTGTTTGGGGTTTTCTTTGAAAGCACACACAATATGCCTCCTTTAGGAGCGCGTATTCTGGGGCATATTATTGTTGAAACCTGCGGCGACAAAATATCTTTTGAAGATCTTGTAGAACGCACAGGGGCCAGTAAAAGCTCGGTGTCTACAAATTTGAATCTGTTACTCAAAATCGGTAAAATATCGTACTATACCCTGCCGGGAGACCGCAAGAAATATTACAAGCCTACTCCTTTTAGTGCCCGTTTTGAGCATTACCTTAAAATGATAACACTGGAAAAAGTAATAATAGATAAAATGGCGGCTTTCAGAACCAAATCGTTGTCTCCTAAATCAAAACATGACCTCTTAATGGTTGAAGCCTATAAAGAACACATGCTTGAAATGGAAAGGCTGATACATAAAAGCGTTAACGACTTTAAGGAAATAGAAAAAAATAATCCAATATAAAACATCAACTCAATAAACGAACACTTAATCCAGTCCACAAAAATGAAGAACAAGTCTTTTATAGGAGCTTTAGCAGCTCTTTTAATAGTTGCATCATGCGGTAAGAAAGAGGAACAGGCACCTGCTCCGGGTCCTATGCCTTTTCCTGTGCAAACGGTAGCAAAACAGGATGCTACAGTATATGAAGAGTATACGGCAAATCTTGAAGGCCGTCAAAACGTTGAAATTCGCCCAAAAGTTAGCGGATTTATCCAGAAGATATATGTAGATGAAGGCCAGGTAGTGCGCAAAGGGCAACTACTGTTTAAGCTGGAAACGCAAACACTTAATCAGGATGCTGCTGCTGCAAAAGCAAATGTTACTGCTGCCCAGGTAGAAGTAGACAGGCTTAAGCCTCTTGTAGACCGCAAGATTATTTCTAACGTTCAGCTTGAAACGGCTAAGGCAAAACTTGCCCAGGCTAAGGCAACATACAGCTCTGTAGCGGCAAACATTAACTATGGTACTATTGTATCTCCGGTTGATGGTGTTATAGGCAGCCTTCCGTACAAAGAAGGTACT